>ENA-OPNB01000454-OPNB01000454.1-human-gut-metagenome-genome-assembly--contig:-NODE-454-length-44951-cov-10.565663_pt1 | contig 44951 bp, 44 predicted proteins | sample MGYA00241528_ERZ501754 | MGnify/ENA primary metagenome ERZ501754 (study PRJEB25962, sample SAMEA2042646) | human gut metagenome | biome: human gut; feature: human-associated habitat; material: faeces... | reverse complement strand
CTTCAGAAACCGGACACAAAGAGAGCATATTATCTATAATGTTTGTCATAAAACCGTAGTCCATTTAAAATACATATAAACACACCCGATATAAACACGGGATATACCTTTTTTTTCTTTTCAGCCAAAAGTACAAATATATATTGGAAAACGACATCATTTTTCCAAATAATCGGAGTTTCCAAGACCACTCCATACAAGAATGTCCATATACCTCTTTTATTTATTACTTTTTGTTCAAATTACAAAGATAAAGCATTAAAATGCCAACCAGACTTTTAAAACATCCCATCGCTTAATGCACCACTCTAAAAGAATTTCAATAGCCTCCAAATCACTTTTCATATAATCTATCAGAAATTTCATACCAAGAAAACCCCAAAGAAATACCAAAGAATTGAACATTTTTTATGAAAAACAGCCCTTGACAGATTAGCGGATGCAGGCTATTTTTGCATTTTAACAATTATAACCCTTAAAACAAAAAACATTTACTTTGCAGTATGAAGTATTTATTATCGGAAGAATAAATTCTTAATTAATAATCTGCTACTGCTTTAACCAACAAGTCCAATCACATGAAAAAAATTATAACATTACTTTTAATATTGTTGTTTGCCACAAAAAGCACTTTCTCCCAATCGCCAAACAATATAGAGAAGTTCGTCGTAGTCAGTGTAAATGATAAAGATAGTATTTTAAACAAAATAAAAATGTCTGCTCCCCAATTCTACAACATCGGAAAAGGTAAACGTATAGAGGTAAAAGTATGCAATGAAGACAGCATACAAATAAGAAGAGTACGCTGTCTTTTATATTATTCCAACTCCGGCAAGAAAGAATGTATAGGAAAAATATGGATTTCCCCTCTCATTGGCTACGAAACCTGCTATTTTTGTATGAACGTGGATATCCCCCTAACAAAAGACGAATGGCATAAACTAACTTTCCGAATAAAGAGAGGAAAAAATTATAAGGATTACAAATTCTTGAAACAGCAAGTACAAGAATAAAACATTTGATAATAAGAGAGAGATTGACAAGAATAAGAACAAGTAAGAATTGTTTTTATTTTAAGTTTCAGCCTTAAAATAAATCTAGATTTATTTCACACCATTCTGATTATTTGTATATTTGTCTCTTGATAATAAAATTATGCAATTTATTAATTTACAAAAACGATGAGCTATATCCAAAACAATCTACAAGCTGGTGAAGAAATTAAATACAAAGCAGATATTCACTGGTATATATTTGCATATCCGGTAATACTACTATTATTAAGCGCCTTCTTTTCTTCCGCACAAACCGGATTATTCTATTATGTCAGCATATTTCTATTGTTGTCAGGATTATTCCAATTGATAAAAAGAATTCTTCTTAAGATGGGAGCTGAATATGTTGTCACAAACAAGAAAGTCATTCTAAAATCCGGTATTTTAAACCGGGATGCCCTTGAATTGGTTTTAAACAAATGCGAAGGAATACGGATTAATCAAAGCCTCATGGGACGTATGCTCGGTTTTGGTTCTATTGTAGTTACTACAGGCGGGGTCACCAACAAATTTGACTTTATCACCAATCCTATAAAGTTCAGAAACGAAATCAATGCACAAATTCAATAAGAATAAGTGAAAAGCATTTAAAGAAATACAAAGAGAACGGGTATAAACACGCTTTTGCACATACATCCATACAAGGCTATACCTACGTACGAGCTTATGCGTATGTATATGTAAAATGCCTCAGTCCAGAATAAAATTCCATATCAAAGACAAGGGCGTTTTAAAAAAAAATCAAGAGCTTTTTAAAAAAGATAACCGCCTTTTTTTAAAAGAACAAGAGCTTTTTTTAAAATGTCTTGTTCTTTTTTACCGCTGCCGCGAATCCGTAAGCTATCATTTCGTGGAAGTTTCCTCTTTCATGCGCATTTCTTACGAGGAAAAGGCTTGAAAACGCCCTACTTTATACCAGGCAGGAACTGTCTATAAAAAAGAATATATGGCTGACAGCAAGCATATTATGTGAAAATCAACTTCAAAACGTAGTGAGGGCATGAGAGTATAAGTGAGAGCAATTTTTTTTACCATTATCATATAAGTCATTCATAATAAATCCATTATACATACAGTGAGGGCATGAGGGTATAAATACCCCGAACTTTCCAGCGAGAGCTGAAGCTTAAATACCATTGCTTTGACATACCACGACCACTACAAGTTGTACCCCATTTCCAACAGCTTTTTTTAGAAATGCTCAACAAAAAACAAGCCAGCCAATTCATTCTAAAAATATTTGAATTAGCCGGCTTGTTTGTATCCTTAGGTGTTCCCCTAAATAAGATTCGCCTAAACGGAAAAATGGAAAACTATCCGGTTATTCCTACGGATCAGTATCTCACATCGCGCACACAGAACACACCGGCTCTGCCGTATTTTTTCCGTTCTTCCTTGTCTTCCTCCACCATGCCTCTCTCATCTGAATAGTAGGGCATCATATGCATTTCTACCCGGCGAATTTTCAGCAACTCCAGTTCCGAATCGGTCTTCCAATAGTTCAGTATGTAGCCGGTAGGCGTATATTCGTGTCTACCGGGATAATAGCGGCTGTAAGAATACGCCGTACGGCAATGGAACACGGCGCAAAGCCGGTGCTTAAAGTTATGCTTCCTTTTATCACTTAAATCGCATGTCAGACTGAGTGGGTTGTACCAGCCGTAAGCATCACCTACGGCATCCTTGTCTCCCGGCTTCACCATGGGCGAGAAAGGCAGGTTGTCCTCATCCTGGAAGAAGTTGAATGCCAGCTGAATCAATGTCAGCTCGCGTTCATTGGGCAAGCGCCACGCTCCGGCGGGGGTCACTCCGTCTCCTGCTTCGTGATAGTCTTGGGCTATGGTAAACTTATCTCGTTTGGCATTGTCTATCTCAATAAGTTTCAATGTCGTACCTGTCCATGTTACCTTACTGGGAGTATCTTTATCAAATCTCAGGTGATTCGGATCCTTGCACTCAAATTCCGCAGTCACATCCATTAGCATGGGTTCTTGTGCCAGCTGGAATTTCTTGTACAAGCGGTTCTGCGTATCACGTTCGTTATGGGGTTGAAGCTCCCGGTAACTGAACGAGCGCATGGCTTCGTCCGCCAAAAAGACTTCCAGTGTACGGCTTGCTTCATCGTATTTGTAATAAGGAGACGAAACTTCCCTGTCCATCCTGCCACTCACGACTCCGCTTCCCAAGCTCCTCACACTAATCATGTGCCTCAGATACGTATGACTTATGTATCCTCCCAGTTCCGACCATATTGTGGAATAAGGACCGTATGTACTGGCCGTATATCCCTGTACGGGATCCTTGTTTATCTTTTTCCCGTCTGCTCCTATATATATATCGAAAGACGATTTCCACAAGGCAGCTTCTTTTGCCATGGCAGGCTCTCCCAGCCACATACCCACCAATTGCCCTATGGCAGGTACATACCAGCGCAGTTCTTCCTCGTCCAGATAGCCGTTGCCGTTCAAATCACGGTTACGTATCAGCATGATAACCGGATCGTCGGCCTGTCCGCTAATCGGTCGGGATTCCTTCAGACTTCCATCTTTCCTCAGTATAAAACCGGATAGGAAAGGTGATTTTTTAAGCCCCCATTCCATACCATGCATATTACAATTTCCAACCTGACCATCCAGCTTTTGCCAAGTATTCTTTCTGCCGTCCCAAACTTCCCTCTCGCCCGGTTCTGGCTCATACAGGATGTGCTTCTGCTCTTCCACCGACTCCAAGCCGAATTTATTGAGAGTCTCATCGTTCATATCATAGAAGCAGGCAATGGAACGTTGTTTCAGCGTATAAACCGACTGCGACACCGCGCTCTTACCATCTTGGCTGAACTCGAGGTCGGTAGCAAGCGAGAAGATACGGTCCTTGCAGTTGATAAAATCTTTCAGATGCACCGGTACCGTAATGCGCGGGTCGGGATGTCTTTCATAAAAGTTCTCATCCACAAAGCAGGTGTAGTACGCCGAATCCTCCTTGCTTGCATAAAACCCATCGAGTGCATCGAACACACTTTTCACCTTGTCAGGATGATAGTATTCCAGGAGATAGGGGCTTTCCTTATCCGGTTTTGTTCCATTATAGAAATAGTTATCCTTTTTCGTCTCTTTCGCAAACTCCAGCCACGCCAGATAGCCTTGTGCCACCTCTTTGGTAATACCGAAACTGCTCACGGATACACATTTGCCTTCCGAACCTCCGTCGGGAGTACCTTTAGGATAATACATCACTCCCATGACCCCGAAAGGTGTGTCGGTATACAGATAGACACCCTTCTCAATATCTTTCCGCATGAATTTCATCTCCACCTGGTCAAAATGGGCATCGATATGTGCGAAAGCCTCATGCTTGAACACCACTCCTTCCGCTCCCGGAGTCTTTTCGTTCTCATCTTCCACTTCCACCACTATATCATCCACTCCGTTGATGGTTACATTATACGTATAGTGATGGTCGCGCTCCACGCTGAAGTGATTGAGGTCTTTCCCGAAATTACCCAAATGGATATAATAACGGACATCGGCAGCAACCGTCTTGTCTGCATTTTCAAACCATCCGGTCAGTTCAATATAAGTAGAAGCTTTCGGAGCAAACTCAAACTTGTAGTGCCCTTTGTGATTATCGGCATTATCAGCATGAAAATCATCGGGAGCGGTCTCTTCCGTATTTTTATTGTCGGCAGTCTTCACCACCTTATCCCGCTGCCTGTATTCGGTAATCTCCACGCCGGGTCTTACCTTGCGTATGTTCTCCGGCAGGTATATAGTAAAAGTGAGAGAATCCAGTAAACCGAAATTCACCGGCTTGGCATCTTCCACCAGGATACGGTCCCGCTCTTCTTCCGTCCACGCCTGTGCGGTGGGCGACACATAATGAGGTATATGGCGAACCGTGTAATCTCGCGCCGTAAACTTCACTCCTTTACCTTCCCTGATATTCATTGTAATCTTGCTCATCAGGCGTTTCAGCACAAACGAGTTGTCTTCATCGTGTTTACCGTCCGGCAACAGTGTATGAGTTTTTCCCTCTTCATCCGTATAACTGATTTGCCCCTGTTCGTTCACATGACATAATCCTGTATTGTTGTTCACCATACCCGTAAGCGGCAGATAACCGTCTACGCTGTGTATGTTTCCGTTCCACTTCGGGGTTGCTTTTTCAAAAAACTCCGCCTGAGTGCCCAGCGCATCCCCACCCGATACTCCCGGAAAGAAATTAAGGAACGAACTTTGCGCATTGCCCAACAGATAGATATACACATCGCCCACCGGAACATAGAACTTGATTTCACCGCACGTAGGGTCGTCATTATCGGCAATCCATCCGCCGGTAGCGCCTTCCAGCGGCTTATTGGACGGATTGGAGAACAGATGATAGGCCAACAACTCATTTTCTTCCGGATTGTCGCTCTTCGCTTCATATACAAAAGCCATCACGCCCGAAAGCTGGGAGTCATAATCAATCTCTCCACCTGCCGCACGGGTTGTAATCGTGGTAGTGATGCCACGTCCCACACCGAACGGAAGCCTCACCTCCACCCGCTTGTCACGGTCTACTCCCTGCAAGTCGTTTCCTTCGATGAACTCATCGGTGCAAGATGCAAGCGACAGGAGCGCCAACAGTCCCGCCGCCAGAATATGATTCACTGTTTTTTTCATCATGCTGTATATTTTTGTCTGTTATTCGTCTGCCTAATTAAATTCCACATCTCCGCCTCCGGTTTCCCACGGAACAATCATCCAATGTGCTGTCATAGCCACGTGTCCATGCATGGAAATAACGGAAAACAGCCGCAGGTTCATGTTGGCTTCCACTTCGGGCAAAGCCACATATTGCATATCAGCCTCATGTCCTTCCGTACCGTCACTTCCCACTTTATGTTCATGCGACAGTATTTTCAGATAATATCCTTTCTCCTTGTCACCGGCAGGGGCGGAAGGATAAAGGTCGGCTATCCCATTAGGGTTGGCAAAGAGATAGACAGGTTTGGCCGGCATCCACTGAAATTGCTCCGGGTCTGTATTTCCCGCGTGTGCCAGTGCATTAATCTCGTTGATATGGGTTTTCTCTTTCAGGTTCTGTTCGTACTCCTCATACGCATCGGTACCCTCCTGAGGGGCATTCTCCGGTTCTTCCGGCCACCCCGCACTCAGAATCACCTTTCCGTTTTTCTGATGCCGGGAATCGGAACTGTCACCCGCTCCTTCCAGACAATTGAAAGCTCCCGTATATTCGTACTTCTCTTTTGGAAACAGATACCCGTATTCCGGTATATTATAAAGGTACAATCCGCGCCCCATATAGAGCTGTCCCTTTCCGGCATCGGTCACGTCCGCTTTGGCAAAGTACAGGTTCAGCTTCGCCACGCTTCGTTTCAAAACCAGCTTTATCTCCTGATGGTCGTTAGCAACCGTTTCGCGACACTTACCGGTCATCGGCACAATGGCAGAACAGTAAATTTTTCCCGTTTCATCCTTGCCTGTCTCCGTTCCGCCCGACACATATTCCGCTTCTGGCAGCCGGCTGAAAGTCAAGGACTCCAGTTTATCCGGCGTCACTTCCAACCCCTCAACCGGATGTACGCCTCCGGCAATCTCACCGGGCAGCACAAAAATATCTCCCTTGTTTTCGCAAAGCAGTTCTCCAGCCTCCTGCTCATTGGCCACTGCATAAAACCAGACTTCTCCCTTCGGCAATTTCCATTCAAAAGTATGAGCCGGCACATCCTCCCCGCCATAATAATACCCCACCGGGCTGCCATTCTGGAAAGCATACACCCTGAGCGTTTTCACCTGCGAGTCGAAATCATCCGTTTCTGCCACCCTTGTATCGATTGAAAATTTCACCGTCACCGGTTCTCCCTTTCCGGAAAACATCCCTTCCTTTTCGTCCGGTGTACAAGCCGTCATTATCCCCGACGTTGCGGCAAATATCCATATATATGAGTATTTCAGGATTTTCATATCTTACTCCTTCCTGTTTATGAGATTACCAATCTGCCGAAATATCCTTGCTGTCCCAATCACCCACACTCACTTTGACAGTAATGTCGGCATCACCGGCAGGTAGCGTTATTTTATAATGGTAAGTGTTCGACTTTATCCATTCCGTTGTCTGAGCTACATCCAAATATACTATCGCTTCTTTTGCCTCCGACAGCGGTTTGCCGTCATAGGCATACTTAAAGGTTACCGCCACATCCTCCGTCACCGGCTGTGGCAACAGCAACACGCCATCCAGCACGGTAGCACTACTTCCGGCTTCTATCCGTACACTCCCGCTGCGTACGAAAGGAGTTTCCTCTTCCGCACAGTTCACCCGGCTTTGCCATGTCGAGTTTTCCGGTGTCCACAGCAAGTCACCTTTATAGTCCACACCAAAAAGTCTGATGTCCGACACTTCCGCCAGCTTCTCCCCGGTACGGACAGTTAATTTCACCTGTGCCAGTTCATGTTTGAATGCCAGAAGCACAGGCGCCATCGTTCCACCACCCTCATAAGTCACATCTGTCTCTGTTGCCGTCATCAAATCCACGGCATCCTTCCCCATTCCGGAAGAATCAAAACCCGTAACCCTGAGTTCGCCCTTGTCGTTGCAGGAAACTTCGGCAGCAATCCCCTCCTCCTTCATTTTTTCCGGATGCAACGCGAAAAAATCATAAGGCCTGCCTACAGCCCAGAAACGTTTCTCGCCATAGTTTCCCGACGGAGTAACTGAAGCGGCATCGAAAAACAGTTTCGGTCCGTCGCTTTCCCGTACCCATCCCCACAGTGTAAAATTATCCATACCCTCCTTGTCACTTTCCACCACGGAGCGGGTGGCAACTTGTGTGCCAAAGGCAATCGGCACCTGTTGTTCCGGATTGTTTGCTTCCGTCATGCTATCGGAACAGCCGGCAGCGACCAGCATGGCCGTGACAAGAAGGAAATCCTTTTTAAAATCAAGTCGCATAGGCATTTATTTTTTTATTTGAATAAGTAGTGACCGGGAGGGGAACATTCAACCCCGCCCGGCCTGTTTATTTCCGCAACCTGATGGATGAAAAAGACAGGTTTGCAGCGGTTCAGTTTATTTTCCGGGTTTTGAATCAGGAACGCTGGCATCGAGATCCTGAGGATATTCAACAAAATCATCCACTGTCACATCAAATGTGATAGGAACCAAAACAGGTTCCGGATCCGGATTTTCAGGATCGGGGTTTTCAGGGTTAAAGCCACCGCCTTCACCAAAGATAAGGGTATAAACATAACGCTTGCCTTGTTTCCAGACTTGTTCGGTTTTTCCGCTTATGTCCTTGGGTTCTCCTACCAGAGAGACACCCACCCATGCGGTTTCCTCTTGTGAGTCCTTGTCTGGCCACAATTGTACATCAGATGCCGTATCTACCAGCTTGCATTTAACAAGCACACGTGCTGTCCCCGTGATTTTGTACTCCGGATTTTCATCTGTTCCACCGGTCTTCGTAATCCAGGGATTCAATGTCTGCGGCAAAAGGAGCAGTCCCTTATAGCCATTGTCTGTTTTAACAGTCAAGTCCCGCACAGATGCATCTTTGGAACCTGTAAAGCCTGGTTCCATAATCGGAGTAATCTCAGCGGGATAGCCGTTCTGCTTTGCGTTCTCTTTGTTATATGCGATATCCCATGTTCCCCATGAGTCGTCAGTTTCCGTGTCTTTTTCAGTTTCCTGCCATTGGGTAGTAGTGCTCAAAGTCGGCCAGGAGAATGTACCCTGTTTCTCTATTCCATCCACTTTCACCCCGTCTACAAACACTGTCAGGTTGGAATTGGTATTTTTGATTTTGAATACAATCTGTGACAGGGCATGGCGGAAGTTGACCGTAACCGGTTGTTTGCCCTCATGTTCGGCTTTCTTTTCAGCCAGGTTCAAGGCATAAAGCAGGTCTTCATCGCCGGATACGTTATAGTCTACAATTTTCTTGTCGCCTTTGACCTCGATGCTAACACTACCATTCTGCGTATCCATCGGACTATACGAATAGAAGTCCACATCTGTTTCCGGCCAGAATTTGGTATCACCGTATGTCCATGTGTCGTCGGTTCTCGTCACATCGTGATTCATATACTCCAATCCTTGTGTAAAGGCGTACACATGGAAGTTATCAATACTATTTGTCGTGGTAGCCTCACTTCCTGCACGGGTAGCTTTTCCTGCTACTGCACTCAAGCTGATACCTTCACCTCGGTTCATTTCTATCGTTTCGTCATTGGTACATGCCGTTACCAATGCCATGGCCGATAGTGCCATCAGAATTGATTTCGTCTGCATAACATTAAAAAATATAAAAACTACATAATGATATCGTTTTCGACTTCCACCCAATCATCAACCTCCACATCAAATCCGCCCTCGTCCGGAAGCGGTTCCGGAAAGTCCGCATTGTCAATGATGATGTGTACATGTTTTCTATCCGGAGCTTTATGTACCTGGTCGGTCACATCAAAAGTTGTATAGAATTTCTCCTTATTGGAATACCATACATAAAACATCATTTTGTGCGGACGGGCATTCTCTTCGTGATGACCAAACGTATAGAACTTACCGGTCATTTTCGAACTCTCGGGGTGAAGTTCCGTCTCGAAGGGAACTGTGACACACTCCCTGTCCAGTTCCTCGTTGGCAAACAGCATGGAGGGAGCCATGCTCGACAATGATCCGCAGGCCTGCGTCATATACTCCATGTTCTTAACATTACGGACCTCATAGGTGTAGGTACATATCAGTTCGGCAGGATAAAGCGTGATGACATGCTCGCTACTTTCTATCCATTCGACCTTGTCCTTGTCTGTGAAGGGAACGCATTCGTAACTTATCCCTGCTTCAGTGATTTCCACATTTCGGGCGTTACTTCCCCACATCATGTCAGGGCAGATAACGACACGCTCGTCTTCCGAACCTTTGGACGGAGGCGCATAATGGGCACCGTTCCCATAAATGCTCTCAAATACATTGCCATCCCGTGTATATCCCTCATGGGTGTCAAATCCTTCCATTCCTCTGAACAGTAAAGACTCCGTATCATTATTGTAACAGAGTATCCTGTACCTTCCCACTTTAATCTCTACCGGCCCTCCGTCTTTTCCTGCAAAATCGAACCGGATAGGGGCCCCACCCTCTTCAGGATAAAAAAACACACACATTCCTTCCGGGTTGGCTTGCGGGGCGTTTTTCCAGTCAAAATCCACTCTGACCGTAACCACATGCGGATGATGGAAACAGAGTTCCTTGTGCTCGCATGAAAAAAGAATCATGGCCAGCAGTGCGTAAACAGTCATTCGTATTCCGGTTTTCATCGTCCGCCTCCTTTCCCTTTATTGAAGTTTCCCCTGCCAATCAGCCATACCAGCGATATTTCCGCCTTAGTAGGACCGAACCAGTGCCGTTCCTTGGTAGCCTGCCATACGTAACAGTTGTCTACCGGAGTATATTCGTAATAGGTCCCTCCCCAATACCCGACAGCGATAGTGAAGTCAATGTTCAGTCTGTATGCCACCGGCAGCGAGTAGCCGTATTCCACACCTGTGGAATAGTTCATTTTGTCCCAAAGTGTTCCTCCGGGTTTTCCACCCATATAGCCTTTTCCCCCTGTTTCAAAATCATAAGTAAAAATCTGCCCGTAAAGTCCCACATGATGTCCGGTAAGAGGCTTTTCCTTGGCGGCTTTACCGAACCATTTCCGAATGGCTATGTCACCGCCATAAGTTCTCCAATACCAGTGTCGCCGGTCTGTTTTCCACCAGGCATACATCCAGTTGGCACCTACACTCCAGGCTTTGCCTAGATAAAGTTCCACACCGATATTCGGTACAAGCAATGCGTCATACAGCATATTTGTCTTCACAGCAAGATACAGGTTTCGTGGCTGCGGAGGCATATATGGAACGAGAGGTAGAGGTCCTGCCGGTTCGGGCTCGGGCACAGGCAGTTCAATGGAAGGCATTGGCATGGGAGCGATAGGATTCCATACTTTCTCATACCACAGGTATAACCGGGAGGCACGCAACTCTGGAAAATGTTTTTTATACATATACCAATAGGGCACTCCGCCACGCAGCTGCTGTATCCGCCGCAAATGGTCACCTTTTGAAAGATCGTCATTTGCCGCATCCTCTGCCAGTTCATGCAATAAATGCAGCGTTTCTTTCCGGTATGGCAGTTCCGGATCATCACTCACAAGACGGATCAGACCATTCCAGTCTCTTCCGAGGAACACATTAGTTTTCAAAGAATCGGGTAATTCTCCATAGCGTGAAAGGTAATTGAACAACACATTGGCACGCTTTACTGACAAACGTCTATTCAGAGGGATACTGCCTTCCGGGGATGCACCACCTACTACCTGAATACGTTTCAATTGATAAACGGAATCCGCATAGCTTGTCCGTAGACTGTCCGCAATCCGGTCTAACGCTTCTTTGTTATTTCTACGGGATGGTTCCAATACGGAATACCCTTGTCTGAAATAGATTTTTACCGAATCCCGTACTTCTTGTGCTGAGACGTATCCCCCATAAAGTATCAGGAATACAAGTAAGATTTTTCTCGCTTTCATATTGATTCCATATTTGTAAACAAATACCAATACACCTCTAGGAGAAAAAAATGTCATTTGTTTATTTTGTGGAAAGTATCTATAAAAAGTGCTTAATAGTATTTTTGCAAAACACCTTCTACTTTTTACAAGTAATCTTTCCATGATTTAGGCATATTTACTCCACCAATTCTCCATGGTAAATAAACCTCTCTTATGAAGATATGTATCCTATTCAAAGAACTTTAATATTATTTTGATACATTCTCTAATAATTACCATATAAATCACGCTACCTATATAGACTTCAAAATAAGACTATTTGCTTTATCCACAACAGATGTATCTAAAGAAGCAAGATAAATTCGGGTAGTTTGCTCCGAATCATGTCCCAATGCTTCACTGATGACAGATAAAGAGACATTTTTACTTTGAGCAATACTGGCCCATGCATGACGTGCAACATAGGTAGTAAGTGGAATACTTAAACCTATCTGTTTGCCAATCTGTTTCAGATTTCTGTTAATACGGTGCGCTGCATTTGGGTATTGATGCCACTCATCCACACTACTGTTTCGAATAATCGGCAGTAAGTAAGGAGTATCAGAGGTATCGTATTTATCAATGAGTTCCTGCATGGGCTTTTCCCATTTGATAAATAGTTGCTGACCGGTCTTATTTCTCCGGTAAGTAAGAATTCCATTTTGCAAATCTTTCTTTTTTAGAAATGCCATGTCCACAAAAGACATAACTTGCATAGGGTATTGTATGCTGAATGTTGGTGGATTGAAATAAAAGCTGTACCTTTGCATTAGAAAACAGATAAACAGCATATTATGAGCAAAGTTATAGCATTATACAGAAGTTCTACAGACAGGCAGGAAGTAGAATCACAGAAAAAAGAAGTGGTTGATATGGCAATATCTGACGGAAATAAAGAAGCAGATATTATTGCCATTGGTTGTGCTGGTGCATCCGCTATTAAGTTGGATAAACAGTATATAGACCGAATCAACGAAGTTTATAAAACCATTGAAGAGCAGGATATAAAATGTGTGTATGCTTGGGCGATAGACAGAATCGGACGTAATGAAGTGGTTTTAATGCAGTTCAAAAATTTTATGATACAGCACAAAGTGCAGCTTAAAATAAGAACGATGTCAACCCCTTTGTTCAATTCTGATGGTAGTGTTGATAGTGGTTTTGAACTAGTATATTCTTTCTTTGCAACACAAGCAAAGCAAGAGATGGAACAGAAACAGGCACGTTTTGAACGTGCTAGAAGGCGCAATATGGAAGCAGGAAAATATAACGGTGGATATATTGCCCTAGGCTATAAAGTAAATGATAACGGTTATTTTGAGATTGACGAAGAAGAAGCGGATTTAATCAGACTTATTTTTCGTGAATTTAATAGCGGTAACTATTCAACTGTAACATTGGCGAAAGAACTAAATCAGCGTGGATATACTTCAAAGGGTAATATACCGTTTTGCAGTGCTATCATTAGCCGTATATTAAACCATAGACAGTATAGCGGTGAAGTAACAGATAAGAAAGGCAGAAAAAAGGTTTTCCCTGCAATTATAAGCAAGGAAGAACAGGATAAAGCAAAACAAATACTGAATGGCAATAACACCAAACAGACAAAGGCAACCAAACATTATTACTTTGCCAATAAGTTAATTGTTTGTCCCGAATGCGGACACCATTTCCAGGTGTTGAATAATTGCTATCAGTGTTCAGGTGCAATTATGGCAAAAAGGGAAGGCACACAACATCTTTCAAATTGCAAAAATAACATAGCAATTACATTTACTAATTTAGATGGTATGTTGTGGGATATAACCAAAAGAGAGGTTATTATTTTCATTGAAACAGACCATTCAGCAGCAGCCGAAGAAACAAAAGCAAAGATTGCCGTATTAGTTCAGAAGATACAAACACTTTCTGATAAGTTAAGCAAATACGAAGATAAGATAAATGATATAATTGAAAATAGTGATGTACTTCTATTATCAGAAGCACAAATTGCCAAACGTGTTGCAAATGTAAGAAAGGCACAAGAAGCAGAAAAGAACGAATTAAATATACTGTTGGAAGAAAAAGAAAGGTTAGAATACACCCTAAACTATTCCGAAACCTTCAAACGGTGGTTAAATGGTTATGGTTCTTTGAACGAAATAGATTTGAACGGTGACGAAAAAGTTATGTATGATTTGGTACATCAATATATATCAAAAATTACAGTTGAAAGAAGTGAGTACAACGGTAACAAGAATTATCAGTTAATCACCATTGAAGCGAAAAGTGGCATATACAAAATATATTATCACGGACACAAGAAAGTAGGAAGCAGAGCAATAATCCAATATCCCGAATATGCCGAAGGTGATTTTGTAGATTACGACTTTGATAAGGTAGAAAGAACAAACAGCGGTATAACAACAGCAGAAACGGAACTATTCAAAGAATTTATTGCAATGCTATCAGAAAAAGAAACTGACTTTGAAAGTAATGAAGAAATGTGGGAATTTTTGATAACTAATGACACATACAAAAAATGTATGGAAAAGAACGCACAGCGTACAACAAGCTACATTAACGAAATTACATCAAGGTAATACAAACTATCAACCACACAAAGAAAAGGCATTAGAAACAAAATCTAGTGCCTTTTTTAATATGTGTTTTGTACAGAGTAAAACTAAAGGGTAATGGAAACGAATCCACTACCCTTTTTTTGTTGGTGCTGATGCCTGTTTATTCGGCTTTTTCAAGTGCTTCAAGTTCAGCCTTGAGTACTTCAATCTGTTTTTTCTTTTCCTCAATTTCAGCAGCCTTTTTTGCTTTAATCAGTTTGTCACATTCTGCCTTAACTTGATTCAACTGATAAACTGTTGCTGATTTAAGGTTGCTATATACAACCTCCATTTCAGCAGTTTTCTTGGGTCTTGCCATTTCTTTAATCGGTTTTAATAGGTTTATAATGCTTGTTTATTACTCTTATAACGCAAAATTAAGCCATTATATTGTTTCCACAAAACATTTCTCTAAAATATTTCTTGAAAAATCTGATTTTCCTGTTTATCGTGATATTTATTAATAGGTATAAATAATAAAGATTAGTAACAATTAAAATGGGAAACAATGAAATTAAAGCAAGGGAATTTTTAGATTATGTTGTTGAGCACGAAAAGGAATTAAAATATAGTTTAGCGAAAAACATAACTTTTGACAAAGATATATTTGAAGATGTATTTTCTGAAACTATTTTGAAAGTATATAATTCCATCCTCAAAAATGGTACTGATGTAAGCGACTTTAAAAATTACTTCTTCACTAGCCTTAAATGGACTTATGTTTATCGTGATAACAAAAATAAGAAGCACAAAAATCAATCTGTTAGAGATTGGTTTGAAAATAATGATATAATAGAAGAAGACACCAATGAAGAAGAAAGATTTGAAAATACAACAAACACACTTCAATCATTAAAAGACAAAGTAACAGAAAAATTTGGCAGTTGGTATTGTACAGTATATTTCACTTATTATCATTTGAAAGTAACAGAAGGCTGTAGTTATGGGAAATTAAGCACCAAACTAGGCATACCAACAAAGCAGATAAGCACAATAATAAGAACGGTTAGAGATTACATTAATACCGATGAAGAAATAATTGAAATAAAAAGAAAGTTCACAGAAAATGCCTACAATCAATAAACCCCAAAAGAAGAAAAACACCGATTCAGAATTAGATAAGAAAAAACGAATGGAAGTATATAATAAAGCATTGTGGCGAAAAATGAGATTATCAAAGCAAATGGAAAAACCACTTTGTGAAGTGTGTGAAATGCAGGGAAAAACAGTATTGGCAGAAGATACACACCACTTAATCAGTTTTTCAAAATATAATGGTGCAGAACGTGATGCCATTGCTTTTGATTACAATAACTTAATCAGTCTATGCAAACAATGCCACAATCTAATACACCACGGTTATTTAAAAGGCGCAACAACCAAAGAAGAAATTGCAGATAGGATTAAATTACATAACGAAGAAAAAGATAACAAGCCACTTTAACAGGTGGCTTAATCTTTATTATCAGAATAAATAAACAATCAAAAAATATATGGCAAAGAAAACTAATATAATTCTTCCGACTGATTTAACGGAAGAAGCACAGAAATTTATAGATATAATTATTTCAACATTGAAAAAGTCTAATCAGTTAGATAATGTTGATAACGCTTCATTATATTTATTGGCTAATGCTTGTAACGCTTATATAATAGCCTCCCAACACTTAAAAGAAGAAGGCTTTGTTGTTACTTCTGATAGGGGTAATCAATCGGTTAGCCCGTGGCACTTCATTAAAAATAAAGAAGAAAAAACCATTGTAACATTATTAGACCAATTTGGCGCAATGCTGAAATCTAGACAAAAATTAAAGATAGTAAATGATGAAGTTGAAGAATCACCACTAATGCAATTTATCAATTCTAACAAGTAAATGAGTCACAAAAAATCAAATAACACTTCAATCAATGAAAAACCGATTTACATACAATATGCAGAAGATGCCGTTAATGGCAATATTGTAGTTTGTGAATTGGTTAAATTGTCGTGCCAAAGATTTTTAGATGATTTGAAAAGGGATGATTTGATATTTGATTATGAAGCAGTAAATAAATGTATCAGTTTTATCAAGGTATTAAAGCACTTCACAGGCAAATCAAGCGGAAAGAATTTCATACTTCAACCGTGGCAACAATTTATAGTGGCTAATATTGTCGGTTTTTATTGGAAAGAAACAGGTGATAGAAGGTTTACTTCTTCTTATATTGAAATCAGCAGAAAGAACGGAAAAACAGCACTGGCGGCAGCGTTATGTATGTACTTCTTAATTGCAGATGGTGAAGATGGTGCAGAAGTGGATTTAGCAGCAAACAGCAAAGAACAGGCAAAAATAGCCTTTTCTTTTTGTTCCAACTTTGCCAAACAGTTAGACCCCAAAGGAAAATACATAAAGCCATATCGAGATACAATTAACTTAAATCTGAATAGTTCAAAGTTACGTGTGTTTTCTTCTGATGATTCTAAATTGGATGGTTTTAACGCTTCATTCGCTTTGTTGGATGAGTACCACAGCGCACCCAATAGCAAAGTTAGGGATGTAATTAAATCTTCAATGGGTATGCGTAGAAATCCACACTTATGTACTATTACAACAGCAGGGTTTAATAAGGTTCTACCTTGTTATAAATTACGTTCCACAGGCATTGAAATTTTACAGAAAATTAAAACGGATGATTCATTTTTCGTTATCGTGTTTTCGCTAGATGATACTGACGATTGGACTAATGAAAATGTTTGGGTTAAATCCTCACCAAATTTAGATATTACGGTAACGAAAAAATATCTGAAAGAACAAATACAATCTGCAATAAATAACCCTTCGGAAGAAGTAGGTGTTAAAACAAAAAACTTAAATGTTTGGTGTGATAGTATTGAAGTATGGATAAGTGATAATTACATTAATAATTGTACTGCAACAGTTGATATAAATGATTTTAGTGATTGCGAATGCTTTATAGGTGTTGACTTGGCAGCAGTATCAGATATTACAGCAGTATGTTATTTGTTATTGAAAGAAGATGATGAAAAACTTTATTTCAAGACTGATTATTATTTGCCCGAAACAATGCTAATAGAATCACCAAACAGGGAATTATATAAACATTGGTTGAGAACAGGACAATTAAAAATAACAAGTGGAAACGTAACAGATTACGATTACATTACCAATGATATGATGAAGTGTTACGACAATCTATTAATCAGAAAAATAAGTTATGACAGTTGGAACAGTACGCAATGGGCTATTACTGCAACAGAATTAGGTTTGCCACTTGAGCCATATTCCCAAAGTATAGGTAACTTCAATAAACCAACTAGGGAATTGGAAAGATTGATAAAACAAGGGAAATTAGTTATTGACAATAACGAAATAACTAGGTGGATGTTTAGAAATGTTGCACTTAAATCAGACCATAACGGCAATGTAAAACCCAATAAGGGAAATGGAAAAGATAAAAAGATTGATGGTATTATTGCAATGATTGAAGCATTGGGAGGTTATTTAGATACACCTAGGTTTAGCGGTGGAATTACAATAATATAATCTTTATATGTAAGTAAAGATTTTGCAAAATCAGAGAATGAATTTTTTTAGTAGTCTAAATAAAATATTAGGTGTTGAAAACAGAAAAACAACAATAGATGATATTGAAGCCCGCTCAAGGGTTGGCGGTTTTGGTGCTTTATTTTATGGTGGTGGCGGTGGATATACGCAAGAAAAAGCAATGTTATTAAGTGCCGTTTACAGATGTGTTGAAGTTATTAGTGATAGTGTTGCACAACTTCCATTAGAGCCTTATTTAATGGATAAAAAAGGATATAGAACAAAGTTTATACAACATTCAACATATAGGTTGCTAAATGCAGAGCCAAACCAAAGAATGAGCCGATTTACATTTATAAAGTTATTGGTTAGTTCCTACCTTTTGAAAGGTAACGCATACGCATATATTGAAAGAAATGATAACGGTGTTTGCACGGGATTGCATTTTATTCCATCCGAATATGTTACAATCATACCTCCATTATATATTAATCAACCTGTAAAATATTCAGTTGCAGGAATAGATGGAGAAGTTGAAGCAAAGAATATGATACATATTTTAAACTTTTCCTATGATGGTGTAAATGGTATTTCTACCTTAGCACACGCACGGCATACATTAGGATTGGCAACTGATGCGGAAGACCACGCAAGGGGATTTTTTGGCGGTGGCTGCAATGTTGGTGGAGTTCTGAAAGTGAATAGTTCACTTACAACAAAACAGAAGCAGGAATTAAAATCAAGTTGGCAACAGGCATTTTCACCACAAACAGGTACCCCAAATGGCGTGGCGATCCTCGAGGGCAATATGGAATTTGAGCCAATACAAATTAATCCTTCTGATTCCCAATTAATAGAAACACGGCAATTTGAAGTTATTGATATATGCAGATTTTTCGGTGTCAGTCCTGTTAAATGTTTTGATTTAACTAAATCAAGTTATTCAACGGTGGAAGCAACCAACCTATCATTTTTAACTGATACGCTGCAACCTATTCTTACAAAGATAGAGCAAGAATTTGAAAGAAAATTATTCAGTGATTCAGAGAAAAACAACATTGATATCAGATTTGACACAAGCAAGTTATTAAGAGCCGATAAAGCAGCATTAGCAAGTTATTATAATACATTATTTAATATTGGTGTTGTGTCAGTTAATGATGTTAGAAAAGAATTGGATTTAACCCCTGTAAAAGATGGTGATACGCATTTCTTACAATCTAATCTGTTATCATTATCAGCAGTTAAAAATAATATCCCTGCAAATTCAGCAATTAAAACAAAAGATGAAGAACAAACAAAATCCATATAACAACAAAGTTTTTTATTCTATTTGAAGCAGCACTAATGTAGCAGTTAGTGTTGCTTTTTTATTCTATAATCTTTATTTATATATAAAATAATAGCTATTATTATACAATGGAAATAACAAAAGGAAGTGACTTAATATTAATCCTTAAACTAGAAGATTTTAAGGGTGAAAAAATGAGGGTTGCAGATTGTGCGGACTTTCGTTTGTATGTGTGGACTGCCAATAGAAACAACTTCTTACAGTTCACTAAAAAGGATATTACACAGGATGAAAAGATAGATAAGATTGCCATTCCAGACTTTATGATGAATTGTTTGGAAAGTGGTGTTATTTGTTATCAATATCGTTATTCAAAATATGATGGTAATTTTGATATGACAGATAACTATTATGATAAATCCAAAATTTGTGTAACTGAAATCTATTGGCGAAATTGCAACTTCAATGAAGAGCCTGCAAACCCTGTTAATTATCAAACACTAAATTATCTAACTAATAAGATTGAAAAAATTGCACTTGAATGTGAGAATAACCACGCTCAAGTAAAAGAATGGTTAGATACTGAATATATGGATAAATTGAATGAAGAAATTAAGCGTTCAAATGAAGTAGACGTTGAATTTCATAAATTGATTAAATCCAATAAAGAAGATTGTGATAACAAAGCAACTGAAATAAATGATAAATTGGATGCTGAAATTAAGCGTTCTAATGATGTTGATATTGAAATATTCAATCTGATAAAAGATAATGCAGATAGTGGCAAAGAAACAACGGATGCCATTACTGATAAATTGGATGCAGAAATAGCAAGAAGTTCACAGAAAGATGCAGATTTGGAAAACGCATTAAACAATGAAGTTGCACGTGCCACTAATGCAGAAACAATTTTAGATACCAAATTAGAAGGTGAAATTGAGAGAGCAAAAACAGCTGAGGGTGCAATACGTGATGCAGTAGAAAATGAACGTGATAGAGCCATAACAAAGGAAACATTAATTAATGATTCACTTACTTCTGAAATTGCACGTTCCAAACAGGTTGAAGCAGATATTACAGCATCATTACAGACATTAAAAACCGTTGTAGAAGAAGAAAAACAGCGTTCAGCAGACAAAGATACAGAACACACAAATTCAGTTAATCAATTAACAGCAAAAATTGAAACTGAAATACAACGTGCAACCGATAGAGAAGAACACATTAATGATGATTTACACGCAGAAATAAACCGTGCAAAAGCAGAAGAAGCAAGAATTGAAGGGTTGATTGCTGATAATAATTCAAAAGATAATGAATTAAAAGAAGCCGTAAATGCTGAAATAGAGAGAGCAAAACAAGCGGAAAAAGATTTGTTTGATACCATTGATTCAGAAATCACACGTTCAGTTAATAAGGATGCAGAATTAAGCGGTTTAATTGCCGATAACAGCACTTCAATCACTGATGAAGTACAACGTGCAACAGATGCAGAAAAAACGATTACAGACGCATTAAACGCAGAAATAACACGTTCTTCTGATGCTGATACAAAATTAACTTCTGATATTGCTAATGAAGTATCACGTGCCACTGCAAAAGAAACAGAGATTGAAAATAAAGTTGCTGCAAACACTTCTGATATTGCTGATGAAGTAACACGTGCAACAGATGCAGAAAAAGTAATTGCCGACAATCTTACAGCAGAAATTAGCCGTGCAAAGGGTGAAGAAGATGCAATTAAAGCACTTATTTCTTCCAATGCAGAAGCCGATGCCAAATTAAAGAATGATTTGGTTGGTGAGATTGCAAGAGCAAAGGCAGAGGAAGCAAGAATTGAAAATATCACTTCTGTAAATGCAGGAAACATTACTTCAGAAATAGCACGTGCAAAGCAAGTTGAAGCAGATATAACAGCATCATTACAGCAGTTAAAAACTAGCGTACAAACAAAAGATAGTGAACTTACAGATTCCGTTAATGACTTGCAAACAGCACTTCAATCAGAGGTATCAAGAAGCACAACAAAAGATAGTGAAATTGATAATAAGTTATCTATCATAAACGGTGGTGAAGCGGTTGTTGGCAGTATTGCACATTCTTTGAGTGACGCAAAACATTATACAGATGATGAAATAGCCAAACTTAAATCTTCTGTTGGTTCTGATATGGAAAGCACATTAGCAGACTATGCAACAAAAGCAGAAGTTGATACACGTATTAAAGAAGTGATTGGTACAGCACCCGAAGCATTAGACACCCTGGGCGAAATTGCCAACGTGTTAAATGGCAATGGTGATGCCATTGAAGCAATTAATGGTGTATTGGCAGGAAAAGCAAATAGTGCTGATGTATATACCAAATCAGAAGTTGATAGCAAGGTTAAAACCGTATCTGATAATCTAACAGCAGAAACAACACGTGCCACTTCAAAGGAAAATGAATTAAACACACTTATTTCTGATGAAGTTGCAAGAAGTTCGGCAAAAGATACTGAAATAGAAAGTAACTTACAGACAGAAGTAACACGTGCCAAAGCAGCCGAAAAAGCAAATGCAGATGCCATTGCAATATTAAATGGTGGTGAAGAAGTAATTGGTTCTGTTGCTCACGGTGTGGCAGACGCAAAGCATTATACAGATGATGAAATTGCAAAACTCAAAACAGAACAAAATATTGCATTAGCAAATTTTGCAACGAAGAATGAAGTTAATGCAGTTGATGGTAAATTAGCAGCACACGTTGCAGAAGCAGAAGCAACATTTGCAACCAAAGTAGAAGTTGATAACAAGTTATCCACAAAAGCAGATACCGCAATGTTAGATAACTATGCAACAAAGGTAGCATTGCAAGGTGTTGCAGATTTGGCAACTAAAAATGCTAATGATATCGACACTATCAATGAAGCATTACCATTGAAGGCTGATAAATCTGATGTATATACAAAAACAGAAGTAGATAATTTAATTGATAATGTTGATGTAACAGAACAATTAAAAGACTATGCAAAGATTGCGGAAACAACCTGTATCAAGGACGAAAACGGAAATATAATTACTGAAATGGTAATTGATAATTCAGCAGAAGATGATACGGTTGAAGTATATACAAAAGAACAATGTGATGAAAGATTTGCGAAATTATGGACTGGGACACAGACACAATATGATGCAATAGTAACAAAAGATATAAACACATTATATGTAATCTTATAAACCAAAATAATCTGAAATTAGTGAGGCTATTATCTTTAAAAGATAGTAGCCTTATTTTTGTCTATAATCTTTATAATTGAATAAAATAACACGTGTTTATGACAAATAAAGAAATTAAAAATGTATGCTTTAATAATGCTGATATAACAGCATTATATGGCGGTGATATTTTGATTTGGAAAAAACTAAAAAATAGTGGTTGTGTAATTGGGTATGCAAATACACCTCCGTCCTTTTTTACTATATCGTATAATGGGAAATCACAGGGAGTAATGATTAATGACGGTGTATTTAAATTAGATATTGAAGAAGAAATAAATTCTTTATATAATATGTTTCAAGTTGAGTCTCAAGTTACATTGGTTAATCTTATTAATTTAGAATATTCAAATTGCACCAATTTTGGAAGAATGTTTTTCGGTTGTTCTAATCTACAATCCATTGTTTTTAATCCAAATTGCACTTTTTTAAATGCAAATGATTTAGATAATATGTTTTTTGATTGTACGAGCCTAACAGATATTGGCGGTGGAATAAATGGAATAAAATTAGATTTAGATTTAAGTTCTTCACCACTTACAAATGATTCAGCAATGGTTATTATTAATGGTTTATCTGATGTTGAAGAAACAAGAATACTACAATTAAAAGCAGAAACTTATGATAGTTTATCAGAAGAACAGATTGCAGTTGCAACAAGCAAGGGTTGGACGGTAACAAGACAATAAAACCCAATAATGTAATCTTTATAAATAATAGAACTATATAGTAATTTGTAATGGCAATATTAAAATACACAAACAAGGATGGGCAATTAATTACGGTTAATTCCTACAAAATAAACAACGTGATTGTATCACAGGAAAAAGGACAATCAACAGCGGATGTTATGAGCCAAAAGGCAGTAACAGATGAATTAAACAGCAAAGCAAATAAATCCGATATTCCAACCAAAACTTCACAACTAACTAATGATAGCGGTTATTTAACACAACATCAATCATTATCAGATTATGCAAAGAAATCAGAAGTTAATACGGAATTATCCAAAAAGGTTGATAATACCACATACACCAACGACAAACAAACATTTGCTACAAAAACAGAAGTAGATAACAGAATAAAAACGGTCGTAGGTACAGCACCCGAAGCATTAGACACACTGGGCGAAATTGCAGATAAATTAAATGATGATTCAGATGCCATTGAAGCAATAAACAATGTTTTGAGTGGCAAAGCAAACAGCAAAGATGTATATACAAAATCTGAAAGTGATACCAAATATCAAATAAAAGGTGATTATATACCTTATGTTGAATCTGCAAACCATACAGGATATTATGAGCCTAATATAAATCTTGTAATTGATGGTGGTGAATATTAAAAAATAACTTGCATAATCTTTATAATTGATATGATAATAAAAGACTTTAATACAACGGTAATAACAGCAGAAGAAGGCAAATATCTAACACAAAGTTTTGATTTAGATATTGAAAATCGTGTTATTGCCACAACTGTTGCATTAGGTAAAAACGATTCTGTTGATAATTGGAAAGAGATTACCAAAGAAGAAGGTAATACCATTGTAAAAGAACAGAATGATTTACGGCAAATGAAGTTACAGAATAATTAATAACCCTATTGAATGAATGAAAGAGATTAGAATAAATAATAATATTTCAACTGATAATGACAGCCGAAAAGTAAGCGGTTACGCAGTTGTATTTAATTCTGTTTCTCAATATTTGGGTTCTTTCTATGAGATTATATTACCCGAAGCGATTACTCAAGAAGTTATTGATAAATCTGATATAATTTTTCTGTTAGACCATCAACAAGAAAGGGGAATTTTGGCACGTTCACAGAACGGCAAAGGCAGTTTGAAACTAACCATTGATGACAAAGGTTTATTCTTTGAATTTGAAGCACCACACACGGCATTAGGCGATGAATTATTAGAAGGGTTAAAACGTGGTGACTATTCCAAATGTTCCTTTGCATTTGCCGTTGAAGATGATGAATATTCAAAGACTGATAACGGTGAAGTGTTACGTACAATCAAGAAGATAAAACAATTATATGATTGTAGTGTAGTAGTAAATCCAGCCTATGAAGATACAAGTGTACAAGTTGATGAAAGAGGTTTGCAGAAGTTTTTAGAAGAAGATAATAAACCAAATATTGATATATCAAATATGGATGATAAAAAAGAATTAATTGAACAACTTAAAATGCTTTTATCACAACTTTCAGAAGATAAGAAAGAAGAAGTTGTTGAAGATAAAGAGAACGAAGTAAAAGAAGAAGTTGAACAAAAAAATGATTGCAATTCCGATGGTGAAAAGATAGAGGAAAAGCAGGAAGAAGAAACAACAGATGATGAAGTAGCAGAAGAAGTTGTTGAAGATACAAAAGAAGTGGAAGAACAACCCACAGAAGAAGATAAACAAGAAGAAATAAATAATAGAAATATAAATACTAGTATGAAATTTTCATTAATTCAAACAATTAACGATGTTGTAAACAATCGTGGCTTAAATGACGCTGCAAAGCAGATTAACAAAGAAGGTCGTTCTGCAATGAACAAAGCAGGATTAGCCGCTAATGGCAATATTACCATTCCTGTTGAAACACGTTCAGACAATGATACAGAAGTAAGAGCAAACGGAATTCTTGCAACAGCAGCAACACAAGGAAAAGAAAATGTTGCAACTGATAAATTAAATATCCTTGAGCCATTACGTGCCAATATGGTACTTGCAAAAGCAGGTGCAACATATATGACAGGTTTAGTTGGTGATGTATCAATACCTGTATATAGTGGTTCTAATGTAGGTTGGAAAGGCGAAGTTGTAACAGCAGATAAAGGTGAAGGATCATTTAGTGAGGTGCTTTTACAGCCTAAAAGATTAACCGCTTTTGTCGATGTATCTAAACAGTTCCTTATTCAGGATTCCAACGATGCAGAGGAAATGTTAAAACGTGATATTATCAACGCTATTGGCGAAAAACTTGAACAGACAATTTTAGGTGCAGAAGCAGGGGACGCAACAAAACCCGAAGGAGTTTTCAACGGTGTTATTGCTGATACAGCAGCCGTTAAATTTGGTGATATTGTTGACCTTGAGGCAGAATTAGAGGAAGCAAACGTAAATGATTATGTTTATATTGTATCACCTTCTGCAAAGGCAGTATTACGTAAAACTTCAAAAGATAGTGGAAGCGGTCAGTTTGTAATGGCTGATGGTGAAATTGAAGGTAGAAATGTATATGTAAGTTCAGCAGTAGCCAAAAAGGGTGTTGTAGTTGGTGACTTCAAAGATTATGTTGTTGCACAATGGGGGGGACTTGATTTGACAGTTGACCAATACACAAAAGCAGCTGATGGAATGATTAGATTGGTTATCAACACTTACTTTGATGCTAAACCTAGACGTTCAGAAGCGTTTGTAAAACGTATCTTAAAATAATTCCAAACTATATAGTTTTCCATATATTATTTAATAACGGTAGTCGGAAATGATTGCCGTTATTTTTTTGCCTTAATCTTTATAATTAAAGAAAAATGATTTGATATGTACATACTATTAGATACAGCAAAGCAACATTTGAATATAGACAAAGATTTTAAGGATGATGACAATTATATTATTCATTTAATCAGCGTTGCAGAAGATACCATTGAAAAACGCATAGACCAAAAATTAATAGATTTGGTTGACCCAAAAACAGGATATTTGCCACGTTCAGTAATTCAATCCATATTACTTTTAATAGGACAATTTTACGCAAATAGAGAGGTGGTAAATTATTCAACGGTTAATGAAATTCCTGTTGGCTTTAACTTCTTATGTGACTTAAATAAACATTATAATATACCGTAATAAACTATGTTGGCAGGGAAATTAAATGAGATAATAACCATTGAAGAATTACAGGTTATCAAAAATGAATATGGTGAGGAACAAACAGATAAATACATACCTAAAATTCGGACACGTGCGGAAGTGAGATATAACAACGGCAATAGAATAACAGATAATAATGAAATATTCTTTGCCTATGATGTTACTTTTATTATTAGGATATACCACAATATAACAGAATTGGATAGGGTTATTTACGACAACAAACCATATAGGATATTAGCCATTGAAAAGAATAAACAGTATCAATTACTGAATCTAAAATGTGAATTAATTAATGAGTAATGGCAAATGGAGATTTTAAAGTAGAATTTGATAGTAATGATGTATTAGACACTCTTAATCAACTGACAGATAACAATTATATTAAAAGCAAAGTCCTAGTAACAGCATTAAAAAAAGGTGGTGAAGTATTGCAGAAAAACACGGTTCAAGTTATGAAATCAAAATTGGGGTCTGTTGCAACGAAAAACGAACACCATTCAAAACCAATGGCTGAAGGTGTGCGCGTGATAGTTGATAAAAACTATTATGATGTGATTGTTTCCATTATGAAAGATTACCGTTTAAAATGGTTTGAAACAGGTACAGATGACCGTTATACAAAGGGCAAAATTACAGGTCAGTCAATGGTAAAAAAAGGCGATGGAAACAGATTAAGGAATATAAGAAGTGGCACAAAAGCGTATAGGGGTAAAATTGATAATACATACTTTTTCAAGGATGCAAGGGAAAACACAACAGGCATAGACAATGCAATTAACGCTTCACTTACTGACAGTTTAAATAAAATATTTAAGGCTTAAAGCAGATGACAAAATTAAGAACTTCAAGTTTAAAAATAGGTCGTGTTATACACTCCAATTTGAAAGATATAATTAGAATATTTCCGATAGTCGCAGATAAGGGTGTAACAGGTGATTTTGCCGTTTATCGTAGAACTTCATTAAATCCATCCGATACGAAAGACTTATATAATTATGAAGAAGTGGCATATATGGATATTATTGTTGTTTCAGCAAATTATAATGATGGATTGGAATTGGCGCAAGCAGTTAAAATTAGAATGGAAGCAATAACAGGAAAATTTGAAACAGACAAAGAAGATGCCATTGTTGTTGAAACAATAGAAATGACAAACGCTTCAGAAGATTGGCAAAATGACGCATATATACAAAGAATGACTTTCAAAATAAACATTGAAAAAGAATGTTGTTAGTCACTCAAAACGATACAAATTCTAATTAGATAATCTTTATAATTAGAATTGAATAAAATAATAAATACTCTATATAGATATGATTATAAAAGGACAAAATTTGATGTGTTTTGTTGGTGGTAAAAGTATTGCATTTGCTACAACTCACACACTAGAAGTAAGCGGTGAAACTATTGATATATCAACAAAAGATAATGGCGGAGGTGAATGGGCAACTTCTGAAATGGGTTTACTTTCTTGGACTGCAAGCAGTGAAAATTTAATCGGAGACCCTAGAAGCGGTTTAGGCTATGACGAATTATTTGATATAATGGTAAAGAAACAACCTATTGATTTGGTGTTTGGTTACAAATCAACCATTTCAGCAGGTGGTGAAGCCTATGAAGCTCCTGAAGGTGGTTGGACTGTAAAACCGTCTGACGGTTACAAAGGACAGGCATTTATTACTTCACTTTCTTTAAATGCGCCTAATGGTGAAAATTCCACAATGTCAGTATCATTTACAGGTACTAGCGCATTAATTAAACTTAATGCCGATAAACCTTCAAGAATTGCACCACAGACACAGAAAGCATAATAATATACTTTTTCTTTTTTATAATCCTGTTTGGTTAATCTTTATAATAAGAAATCCAAACAGGATTTTTATTTGAATAAACAGAAATAAATATTGAAGTTATGACGATTAAAATAAACAATCAAGAATATAAGATAAAGCAGACAATTAAAGCGTTATTTCTATTTGAAGAAATCACAGGAAAGCAATTTGAGATAAAAACAACATTGGATAATTATTTGTATTTCTATTGCCTGTTATTGGCAAACAATACTGATTTTATGGATTGGGATTCTTTCATTGAATGTTTGGATAATGACCCAACTATATTAATTCAAATAACGCAAATGTTGAATCAGCAACAGAAGATAGAAAAGTTGTTAGATACAAATGAAACAGATGCAGACGGCAAAAAAAAAGATTAAACGTATCTGAATTATATTCTATTTTGGTTCTTCAATTTGGTTTAAGTCCCTCCTATGTATTGAATGAGATACAACAATATGAAATTAAATCCTTAATGGATTTTGGTTACTATAAACACAAAGAACAATGGGAACAAACTAGGCTTATAAGTTATCTAATTGCACAAACCAACTCAAAAAAGAAATTGAAGTTACAGGATATTATAAAATTCCAATGGGAAACAGATAATGAAAGTACGAAAATAACCAATGAAGAAATAAATGATTTATCAAAACAAGCACAAGAAATAGAAGCAATGTTTGCAGAAAATAAAGAAGATAACACCACAAACACAAATGGCAAATAATGATTATGTAGTACGTTTAACAGGTGATTCAAAAGGCTTGAATAATGCTGTTAAAAGCGCACAAACAGCACTGAATGACCTAGGGAAACAAAACCAAAGTTTAGACAGCATAAAAGATAGATTTGAAAAAATAAGTAAATCAACAGCACCGTTAAACCGCAAAATTAGGGATATCAAAAAGACAATGGAAGATTTGGCGGTTAGTGGTGCAACAGCCACAACCGAAGGTAAAGAAATGTGGCAGAAGTTGGCAAACGAAGCAAAAAAATATGATGAGACTTTAAAGAAAATCCAACAGGATACTAAAAGCGTTGGAAGTGAATCAGCTTCCGTTGGAAAAGGTGGTTTGGACTTCAAAAATATTGGAACAGGATTAGCAGATAAAGCAGGGTTAGGCGGTGTTACTTCTTCATTGGGTGGTTTGGCAGCAATGGCAAACCCTGCAACCATTGCGATTGCAGCAGTAGGCGGTACAATGATAGCAGCAGGGAAAGCAGCAGCAGATTTTGAAGTACATTTAGATTCACTTCAAGCACTTACAGGATTAAGCAATGAGGCAATGAAGGGGGTGTCTGATACGGCATTGGATATGTCTAGAAAGTTTGGTATCAGTGCAGGCGAAATTACCGATGCAATGGGTTTGATTGGTTCACAAGCACCCGAATTATTAAAAGATGCTGATGCACTTGCCTATGTAACTGATGCTGCAATGACACTTGCCAAAGCAGGAAGTATTTCAGCAGAAGCAGCAGGATCCGCAATTACAACGGTAGTTAATCAAATGGGGGTACTTCCATCTGAAGCAATGAATATTGCAAACGCATTGGAAGCAGCAGAACAGCAGGGTTCAGCATCCGTTGAATATCTAAATACAGCATTTGAAAAGTCGGGTACAATGGCAAAACAGGCTGGAATGTCTTATGTAGATTTGGCAGCGATGGTTGAAACAGTAGCACCAAAATTTTCAAGTGCTGATGTTGCAGGTTCACAATTAAGTAGTACCCTTTTGAAATTGTCAATGGGTGCTGATGAGTTCAACCCCGCAGTTGTTGGTATGTCTCAAGCATTGGAAAATATGGCAAACGCACAACTAACCAACGAGCAATTATCTAAAATGGTAGGTGAAGCAAATATTACAATGATTAAAACAATGATAGAAGGCAAATCTGCATTTGATGGTTTTTCTTCTTCATTGAGTGGAACAAATGCGGCCGTTGATTCTTTCCAAACAAAAACTGATAACTTTTCGGGAGCCATTGACAGATTAAAAGCAAATTGGGATGCCTTTTTAATCACGCTAGGACAATCGGGACTGATACAAGGTATTGCAGATAACATTATGTTGGTAATGGATGCACTTAATAGTGTTATGCAAGCACTGGGCGATGTAATAAAAGCATTTGAAGATTTTGGAACTGTTGGCGATAGTGCATTAAATCCTTTGAAATGGCAATTAGAATTAGTTGTAAAAGTAATTCAAGGTATTGGAATAGCATTACAGATTATTGTAAAAATTGCTGCAAAGGTATTTAACAGTATGAAAGATGCAGCATTTGCAGCAGCTGATTGGATTGGTGAAAAATGGACAGCACTAAAAAATGTACTTGGTGATACAGCATTCGGCAAACTTGTAATCAACACATTTGATAAGATAATGCAAGTTGTTGCAAAGGTGGTGAACAAGGTTAAAGAATGGTGGAATTCAATGTTGGATTTTCTTGGCATTGAAGGAGGACACTTTGAAGTAGCAGTTGCACCCAAAATTGATGCAAGTGTTGAAGGTGGTAATAAATCAACCAATACTGTTAAAGGTGTTAATGGTGGCAATATATCAGCAGGAAACGCAAATGTAAAAGGTGGTGGAAGTGGTACAGGTGGAAGCACAGGAAAAGCCACTACAAAAGCCACAGAGCCGAAATTTGAAGATGGTAGTATCAAAGCACTTCAAGAGCAAATAACAGCCTTAAACAACGAATTAAATAATACCGTTGTAAGTGATGAAAGATTAAAAGAAATACTATCTGAAAAAGAAGCCATTGAAGAACAGATTAATTCATTGAAAATAAGAAATGGATTAATGAAAGCACCTGTTGAAAATAAAAAATCAGACCTAGAACAAAACAGGGAAAAATATAACAAAGTAAATCAATCCATCAATCAAGTTAAAGCAGATTTTAAGATTGGATTGATTAATAAAGACGAAGCAGAAGCAGCCATTGCAGAAGCAAATGCAGTATTAGAAGAAATTGGTTTAAAACCGATGGAATTGCACGTTAATTCAGATGGTTCAATTACAACCGTATCGGAAGAAATTGCAATAGCACAAGAGCAACTACAATCCTATATGGACGAAATGGAAAATATGAGTTCACAAATAGGTACAATCGGAGGTGCTTTTAGTGGTATGGGTGAAGCCATAGGAGGAACAGGCGGAAAGATGATGGAATTTGCAGGACAGACAATGCAAGCAGCAGCGCAAATTATACCTAAAATTGTATCATTGATTGCTGCAAAGCAAGCAGAAGCAACAGCAGCAGGAACAGCATCCGCAGCGGCATTACCATTCCCTGCAAACTTGGCAGCAATGGCTTCAGTGATAGCAACAGTAGTAAGTTTGTTTGCAAGTATTCCAAAAGCGTTTGCCGAAGGTGGTATTATAGGCGGTAACTCAATACACGGTGATACAATGTTAGCACGTGTAAATAGTGGTGAGATGATATTAAACCATTCACAACAATCAAATCTGTATAGGACACTCAAAAACGGCAATGTTGGAAGTGGTGGTTTAGGTGGAAATGTTGAATTCAAAATAAGTGGTTCAACATTAAAAGGATGCCTAAAAAACTATGATGACAAAATGAATAAATTAAGATAATCATTTCATACTTCAATAATATTATTCCTATTGTTTAATCTTTATTTATAAGGTTATCCAATAGGAATAATTTTTAATAAACAATCAATATGGCAAAATATATTTCAGAATTTACAAGCTATAACGGAACAGATTACAAGGTTGAAATTATTACCAATAATTCAACTGCAATAAAAGAGCATATAATATTAAGTGGTTCACCATTCACAACAGAAATGGATGGAAGCAAAAAGCACTTATATATGCCTGTTAAAACACAATCTGCAACGTGTAGGATATTAACAAAGGGAATATTAAGCGATATATATTCACCAAACGCACAAGGCACGAAAGTAATACTAACCAATGAAACAGAAAATAAAGTTGAATGGGTTGGTTTTGTTACACCGTGCGCCTTCGATATGGGTTTTGATAATGAATTAGAAGAAATTGAAATTGAAGCAATAGATGGTTTGGCAGTTCTTCAATATATCAAGTACACAGCACCCCAAAAAGAAATAAAGAACTTCTTGGAAATCATTTGGAATGTATTAAAGAAGTGCAAAGTATATAAGAACTTCTATATATCAGATAATTTGCAGTTTTCTAGAAATGGAACGGAAAGCGTAATAGAAAAATTAAGCGTATCAGAAAGCAATTTCTTTGACGAAAAAGACGATAAGAAAATAACAGATGATGATGTTGCTTGGGATTGCTTGGAAGTATTGGAGGAGGTTTGCAAATATCTAGGTTATACAGCCATTGCACAAAATGAAGATGTATATTTTATTGATTATGATGCTATCAAAGCAAATAATAATAACACGTATTTCAAATACTCATTAGAGGGGACAACACCACCAAAAACATATACTTCAAAGGTTACATTGAAACATAACAAAACTATCAACGGCAAAGATTATGCTGAAAATGGTAGTAAGATTAGTTTGGATAATGTATATAACAAAGTATCTGTTAAGGCTGATAATTATTCTTTCAATACCGTTATTCCCGATATTTACGATACAGCATATAATATTACTTCTGCAACAGACCCCACACTAAAAAATGCAACTTTTAATAGTGCAAATATGTATGGTGAAATGATTACTTCAGACACAGAAGATGGTAGCAACAAAAATATGATTGCTTTTATTGCACACCAAAGTAGAAACTACCACGCAATATTTATGAAGTATTACAAAAATCCTAACTTCACTTTTAATGTATGGAATAGTAGCAAGCAGAAAATAAATATAGATGAAATGAACTATACCAATTCTGCAAATAAATTTGGTGCTTTCCTTATACAGACTAATGTAAATAAGATTGAGACCAACGACAATGAAGTAAAAACCTTCTTAAATAATTGGCGAAATTGGAGTAACGAAAGCAAAAATAAAGCCCGTGATATGTTTGATAATTGGTTAGTAGAAAAAGGTATTTCTAACTTATCATTGCAGAAATATATAATGTTATTGAATCCTGCAACAGGACACATACAAAACAGCCAAATTACAAATTATCCATATTTTGAAACAAACCTAACAACAGGTGCTTCATTTCTTGGTGGTGATAACTGTTACCTGTTAATTAGTGGTAGTTATAATTTCCATTGGTTAGATAATTTCCGTTTCCCACTTCCAGAGGGTTCAGAAGATGTTAGCGGTAATTATAGCTACAACTGGGGCGATAGAAACCCTTTTGAATGTTATTTGTTGGGTAAACTTCAATGGGGTAATTATTATTGGAACGGTAAAGATTGGACTACAACTAACACAACATTTCAAATGCCTTATGTAAGGGATTCGGATGATAGGGGTGATTTTCAAGTACCTAAATTAGCGTTTAAAGATAATGAGTTTATAAATACTGTAACGTGGAGAATTGGCACAAGTAAGAAAGGGTTGTTAATTCCAGCACCTTCAAAGGGTATAATGGCAGGACAACCGAAATTCACGATGTACAAGCCTTATGACCCTAAAACGTGGTGGAGAAGACACCCAACCGCATTTAGACACACCAAATATTTTGACAAGGGTTATAACGTATATCCACACCGTTGTGTGTTCCTTAAAGACTTCAAATTTGAAGCATTGATAACTGACCCAACATATAGCGGTGCAGGGAAAAGTGATACAGTATATACCAATATAATCAATGCTGATAACGTGAATGACTTACAGGAAGAAAAGTTTAAGATAAACACCTTCGATAATAAACAATTAAGTTATTCGGTAGTATCAACAAAGGACACTAGCGGAAACTATAAATACACCAATAAATTATATAATAAAGCCTGTTACAATGGTGAACAAAATTGGAGTGGTTCAGATGACGATGCACCATCCACAACAAACGGTTTGAGAAGTGAGGAACATTTTATTTATAAGATAGTTAATCAATACTCAACCCCTGCAACGGTGTATGAATGTAACTTAAAGAAAGGTAATCCAATTTGGGGGTTATATAAAACAAAATCATTCGGCAACAAGCAATTTATAATAGATTGTATCAGCATTGATTATAGACGTGATACAGAGGGAATAAAATTAATAGAGAAGTTTTAACGATGGGGCAAATTATTAAATACAATGTAATCAAGGACGAAAGCGGAGGCAGAACAGAAACCGTTGGAATTGGTGTAGGTTCTATTATCAGCTCAGGAAATGGCAATGGCAACGGTGGAAGCGGTGGCAACACAACAATCAATGCAAACTGCAATGTATGGGGTCAACCTTTCAACGGTTCAGACGATATAACAGGAACACTAAAAATTACTGATGGTGATTTATATGTAAAAAAGTCGCTAGGCAATGACGATGAAGAAGATTGGGTTGAGGACGAAGGAGAAGAAGAAGAAGGTGAAGAAGAACTAACAGACGGTGGTAATGTGTATATTGAAGGTACTGCAACCATTAATGAAAATTTGAATGTTGTTCAGAAAGTAACAGCAGCAGCCACAGAAGCAGAAGAAACATTTGGAAAGAAACTATTTCTTAATTATCCAACATCAACTTCTTCAAAAACAAACGTGGCAGATTTGATAAAAACAAATGCTGATAATATTGCAAAAAACAAAACCAACATTGCAAATCTAACCATAACAGTTAATAACCACACAACGCAGATAAATAACAATGCTGATGGTATCAGCAAGAATAAAAACGATATATCAAGCCTAACCACAACTGTAAATAGCCATACAACACAGATAAATAACAATACCAATAATATTGCGCAGAACACAAGGGATATAGAAGAACTGAAAAATAACTTTATATCAGAAGATGCAATTATTGAATTGATTAGGCAACAAATAACGGAAATGACACAATAAATAATCTTTATTTTAAATGAATTAATATAGAAATGGATAACGCAGAATTAAACGAAACTGATAACAACGAAAAAGGATGGTTTGCCAATGTTCTATCTTCTGTTAGCACAACATTTGCCAAATTCATTGCCATTTTCAAGAAGAATGGTTTGTTATATACAATCCTTATGATGGTTTTATTTATAGTGTTTTGGAGTCTGATTATAAACCCAATCAGAGTAAATAATATCATTGAAAAGCGGCTTGAGCATCAATGGGAAATAGAAAAAGAACACGTTATGTCAACCAAAAATGATGCAGAAGAAAAGCGTTATAACGCTGATGAACTGATTACCCCGATAATGGATGATATACAACGAAAATTTAATTTGGATAGGGTTTTGTTAATGGAGAGCCACAATAACAGCACAAATATAAGCGGTGTGGATTTTCTTTTTTATTCAAACACGTATGAAAGTATTAATTTAGAAGATAACAGCGTTGATTATATTGGTGATTCTTTCCAAAGGCAGTATATACACACGTTAATAGGCAAAGAGTTGTTTTTACGGCTGAAGCATTCAAATTACCTGTATTATAACGACCTCAATAATTACAAACGTAGCAAATCAAGGCTATTGGTTAAATTGGGGAAATTTGGGGCAAATAACGCTTTATTAATTCCTATAAAGAACGGAAAACAGCAGCCAGTGTTGTTAATGGTAATAGCAAATAGAGATAGCGTTAATTCAGAACAGATATACAACTATTTCAAACCATTTGAAAAGCAGATAGGGCAAAGCCTTATTAATTAATTTGATTGTTTATTTTGTGATGGGTATGATTAAATTGAAATCATATCCATCTTTTTTTGCTCAAAAATTGAACTTTCCGAAAGTCGGAGATATTTATAATATATAGAAAGAAAAAGTAATATTATGAAGAAACAATTAAAGAAATTCCCAAACTATTACATTACAGATAATGGCGTAATATACAATGAAAATAATGAAGTGGTAAATACATTCATTAATCCTGTTGGCTATGTATCAGCAGTATTAAATAATAGAATTGTAACCGTTGCTTATTTGGTTGCAAATACATTTATTCCAAATTATAATAAATGTATATTAGTAGGATATAAAGACCACGATTTTAACAACCTTAATATTGATAATCTGTATTGGTATTATACAGGAGAATATGAAGAAAGAACGGACTTAACAAAAGAATATAGAGAAAAAAAGAAAGAAGATGTTGAAGATAAAAATGATTGTTATTTTGCAATAGATAAAGATAACAATATACTTGAAACATATAGTAGTCAAGTTGAAATAAAAGAAAAAACAGGCAAATGGAAAAGTTATCATATACGTGAAAAAACCTTTGATTCCGAATTAAATTGCTTTTTTGTTTCTGCAAATGATTATAATAGTTCAGATAACATTGCAAAAGAACTGATTGAATTAAATTACCAAAGGAACTATAAGGATATTATTTTGAAAATAGATTATCAAGGCAATATAATAAAAGAATATCCATCTATGAAAGTTTGTGCAAAAGATAATAAAATGTCCTATGCTATGATAAGAAAAATAATAGTAGGTGACGCAAAACAAAGGAGTAATTATTATCTTATATATAAAAAGGATTATTCTATTAATACAATTCAATTCAGATTAAATAATGAGTTGAAGAAACAACAAGAAGAAGAATATACAAGAGAACAAAAAAAAGAAGAAGAAAGAAGAATAAGACAGGAGCAAAAGGAAGCAAATAAACAAAGACAAAAGGAACAGAGAGAAGCCGAAATACAAAGACAAAAGGAACAAAGAGAAGCCGAAAGAAGAATAAGACAGGAGCAAAAAGAAGCAACAAGAAAGAAAGGTAGACCAATACAACAATATACATTGGATAATGTATTAGTTAAAACATATAATAGCATTAGAGAAATTGAAGAAGAAACAGGTTATGCACGGACGAACATTTATAATAATTTGTGTGGTGATTCACAGATGGCATATAATTACAAATGGTGTTATTTAGGTGAACAGCCTAGGCAAATACACGATAAAAGAAAAGATAAAAGAGAAAATAAAAGCCCATTGAAATTTATTCTACAATATGATTTAGAAGGTAATCTTATAAAGGAATATAACACGATTAAGGATGCAGTAAAAGAAACAGGTTTTGCACGTTCTACTATATTATATAATTTGACAGGCAAAACAAAGATAACAGGTAAAAAATATATTTTTAAATTGAAATAATAAGTGGTTAGAATGGGTTGAATTAGTAGGTTCAATCCATTTTATTTTTACCCGTAGGGGCGAAAAATGTTTTGTGAAGGTACTGGAAACCTCGCCGCCCTCACCATTCCACAATTTGGTTTTCTTGAAAACTAAAAAAGCCTAGAAAAACCTTTGAAATAAGGACGCAAAAACAACCAACATAATCTTTATATATGAAGAAGTTTAAAATTCATTGTTTTCTTATTTTATTTTTTATTATATTCATCTGAATAATCCCAGTTTGTGAAAATAGGGATTATTTTATTTCTAATATTATTTTGAGATACCAATAAAAAAAGGTATATTTGGAATGTTATTAGTTTTAGTTATATTTAACTTTAATCTTATTATTATTTACGTTATCCATTTCTATTTGAAAAGATAGAGATGGATTTTTTTGTATCAGTACACCAAAGATGGGTACACCTAATTAAACGTGTACTGATATAATTTTGTAGTTTGAAGAAAAAAAAGTATGTTTGAAATTGAACTTTTCAAAAGTTCAGACTATTTATTAATATAAAAGAATTGGAACAGGTTGCAAACTGTTATAGGGAGGGTTTTCTACATTACCTCCCTTTCCAAATTCGTTATAACGAATGTAGAACTAAATAAAGAGATAAAATGTAGAAATAGATGTTTAACTTTAATGTAATGAATCGTGCGTTAAACGATTCAAACTTATCAGATAAAGCCTTCAGAATGCTTTATGCCATTACAAATTATTGTAGTCTTAAAAATAGTAACACAGTAGAAATACACAATGCACATTTTATGATGGTGCTAGATATTAGTGAAAGATGGGTTAGAAAAATCACTAATGAATTAGTTGAAAAAGGCTATATTACTAAAACGATACAAGGGACTTCAAAGAATAAATTAGCAAACTTATATACACTTATTGAAGTTGAAGTAAATGATACTCCAACCGAATCTTCATTGTCTAATACCAACAACAAAGAAAGCAATACAAATACACAAGTATGTACACAAACAGGTACACAAACAGGTACACGAACAGGTGCACAAAAGTTCCCCCTTAAAAATAATAATAAAATAATAATAATAGATTCTTTAGCAAATATGTATACTAGTATAGAAGAAAAGGATACTTTAGCAAATACACCTGTTAAAGAAGAAATTGAAATTAGGAATGCTGATAACAACAACTTCAACATTGAAGTTGCTAATAACGAAATTAAGAAAGAAGAAATGAATAACGAAACACCTACATTGGAAGATATATTAAAACAGCAGGCAGAAGAACAAAACAACCTGTTAAAAGAAGCATATAATGATAACTTCAACTTTGAAGGTAACTTTGAAATTCCTGTTAAGGGGTCTAACAACTTCAATAGTGAAGAGCAAAAACGATACTCCAATATCTTTGCTAAAACAAAAGCGTTAATTGATGAGTGGTACACAACACACGACACAATTACAAAAGCACAGATTGAAACTAACATCAAGGTTATAGGATGGATGTATGAACGTGGTGATATATCTGTTAAGCAGTTCAACACCGCACAGGAGAAATTAACTAACCACTTCAAGAAATTGCTAAATGGTCACTTGGACTATGTTATAAACAAAAAATATACTTCAACATATAAACCTGTTAAAAGCCCCCAGCCCCCACGCCCCGAAGGAAACGAAAATAAAGCCGTTTTAAGCCACGAAAACGCACAGGGTATACAAACTACCATTCAAAGCAATAAAACGCAACAGGAAGCAAATAAAGTGGTAAAAATAAAGTCTTACAGCAAGGAGGAGAAAAAGCAGTTTGAAGAATTAATTGATAACGGTTCAAATTCCGATGATTTGAAACGCATTGTAGAGTATATCAAGTGTGTATATAACGGTTATCCCGCTTTGAAGATGGAAAGATTGAAAAACTTTTGCAGCAACACAGACTTCAACGGATGCACAGGGATTGAAGTGTACAATGAACTTAAACAATATATTGCAGAAAACATTGCATAACGCATTTTAAGGCACGTTTTAGCCACTTTAACGCATTGGGTGATAACTTAATATCCCGATTAAACAAAGTGGCTTAAAACAAATTGGAAAATAAATTGAAAAAAGTATATTTGAAATTGAACTTTTGAAAAGTTCAGACTATTTATATAATATAATAAAAGAATAAAATTGAAAGAGATGAAAAAAGAAATTATAAACGCTTTATTATTCCATAGGATAATGGAACATATATCAATAGTATTGGATAATAAAATGAATGAATACAGTAATATATACTGTTATCAAGGCAAAGGAGATGCCATTATTGAACAAATAGATGTGGAAGAAGAATTTGGTGAATTGTTTAAGTTTACATCAAAGGATTTGGCATTGATAGAAAAGATGATTGATGCACAAAAGAATATTACACCGTTCAAGAATGAGGAAAGAGAAATAACACATATCTTTTTGGAAAAAGAAGAATATGACATTATATCAATTTCATATTTTGTAAGAAACAAAATCAACTAATATAATCTTTATAGATATAATTGTAATTGCTAATTAATCATTTTATATTTAATGTTTGCCACTTGCTATTTTAGCAGGTGGTTTTTTTATTCCAAAATCATAACTTTTTGAAAGTTTGGACTATTTATTATTAGATAAGATACAAAACTAATAAGCAATATGAAACTAATAACAAACTTAATGATTGCTTTATTGCTAGGTTTGGCAATAAGCATAAACAACGGTAACAACAAAATTCAATCTGAATTAACTGAATTAAATAATGAAGCATTACAAAATGAGTGGGTAAAAGCAGGTGTTGAATACAACCACATAAATAAAGCGTTAAATGTGGTTGGTGAAGATGGAAACAAATAATTATTTCAACATTGATAAATTTCAATTATATGGCGATGAAGGATTAAATATATATTATAATTGGATTAATACTAAATCTAGGTATGATGAAAATTACACCTATGAAATATTAGCCAACCTAGACAAATATTCTTGTTATGATGTAATGCAAATAAAGCACTTCAACGAAGATTATACAGATACTTCAACTTCTTACATTGAAATAAAAACACGTGATATTAGTATGTACGAATACGATGATTGCGTTATTGATAGTTATAAAATATTCAACCTTCAAAAACTATCAGCAGCCACAAATAATAAATGCTTTCTTTGCGCAATATATAAGGGTGATAATAAAATTGCATTATGGGAGATAAACCCTAGGAAGCGATACCAAACCATTGCAAAAAATGTAAATTGGCATACTGCAAATTTGGCAGACGGAAAGAAAACAAAAGAAATGGTTGCACTTCCATTAAAGGAGGCAAAAATATATAACTATCAAATGAATTAATGAGAAAATTATTTTGTGGTATATCCAATAAAAGGTATATTTGGAATAGTAGTAAATAATAATATAAGATATGGAATATTACAAAGAAGAATCAGTTGCATTTAATAGTTATAATGAACATTATATTTTAAGTAATATGTACCCTTGTGATTTAATTTATAAGGGTGCAATTTTTTATGGTGTAGACCATCTGTATCATTTCCTTCTTTTCTATCGTGATAAGGAAATACAGGATAAGATAATGAAGAAGTGCAAAGGGATTAATGCAAACTTTCAAGCCAAAAAGATAGCAGAGGAAAACAAAGATAAAATTGAAGATATTACACCGATGCAGCGTTATAGCCTTTTGAAGAAGTGTATTAGGTTAAAAGCGGAACAATGCCGATTATTTAAGGAGAAATTAAAAAGCACGTGCGGAATGTACCTAGTTGAATTTGCTTGGTGGGGTGATACTGAATTCGGTTGTGTACTTAAAGATGGAAAATATACAGGTAATAATGTAACAGGGCGATTGATGGAAGAAATTAGGGGTGAATTGGTAAAAACACCTCAATTTGCATAATATGCTATATATCAATAATATACACATTGCTAATGAATGTTAAACAAATTAATTCATTTCATTCTCAAAACAAATCTGAAATATGCAAGTAAATTACATTATTTAACACAATAAATTTGTTTTGAGCCGCTTTAGGCAGTACCTTTGTATCAGATTTCCAAATTAATCAGCAAAATAATGCTAGCTAATGAGGACTGATTAAGGGAAGAAATAGAACAATTTAATAATATATACAATGGAAATTTTAATTAAAGGCGAGAACTACAACAGCGACAATTTCAACGCAAAAGATTATTTTAAAAACGGTGAAGAAATACAATTTAAGGCGGTTGGATTCCAATTTTCACTGAAAGATTTGAAAGTAATAAAAGCAGATTTTGATTTAATTAAAGAGGTTAAAGAAATGAACTATGATTTTATGAAGCAAGTATTAACAATAAGATTCTAATGATTTACTTTATTGATTTTGATTATACCATTGCAGACACTTCAATAATGAAGTCCTGCATTGGTAACTATAAAGAAAAACAGAAGTTAATACCACAAATAACAATATACAAAGAAGCCATTGACTTTATTAATAATCTAGACAAAGAAGAAGTATATATTGTTAGTGGCAATGTCGGAAGCACCATTAAAAAAGCAATTAAATATTTCAATCTTCCAATTTCAGAAGATAGGGTTGTAGGATATAGGCAGGGAATGCCAATGCAAAATTTGCAACGGAAAATAGCAGTAATAAAAGCAGCAATTAAGAAATTCAAGTTGGAAGATAAACTAAATGAAATTGTTTATATAGGTGATGAAGAAGATGATAAAATAGCATCTGAAATAATAGGAATTAAATATATTAAAACAAGTTGGATATGAGACAATCAGCATTTGAAAATATGAAAAATTTAATTCGTGATGCAATGAACAGTAAAGATATTAAAAGAGAAAATAACACAACAGATTATTATGCAGAAGTAGATGAAATTTGGGATATGGTAAGAGAATACAAGCGAACAAAAAACAACTCTAATAATTTGGATAACAAAGATATTGGAATGAAATTAATTGAAAGAATGAGTCGGTTTGATAATACAGGAATTAGCAGATTTAGAAACGAATTAAAATAATAATCTATCTTCATTATCTTTATTAGATATGGAGATAATGAAGAAATACATATCAGAAATAATTGCATTTGCTATTGGAGTATTAATTACTTCAATGGCATTTCTTTTATTCCAAAACAGGCAGTTGGAAAAACAAATAATTGAGGTGGAAAAACCTATTGTCAGAACTGAAACAAAAGTAATCACAAAAACAGATACCATTTACAGGACAATCACCAAACCAAAGTACATTACACAAACAATAATCAGAACTGACACGATTAAAGCCGATACAGCCGTTAATTACGTTCAAAGGGAATATTATACCAATATCAACACAGATACGATTACAGGGCAAATAAAAGCCGTTGTAAGTGGCTTTAATCCATCATTAGACACATTGCAATATAATCTTCACATTCCAACTAGAACAATAACAAACACGATAGAGACACAAACAACGAAGTACAAACAAAAGCATTGGAATTTTACCGTTGGCGTTGGTGCTGGGTATGGACTGATTAACAGGAAAGCAGATGTTTTTGTTGGTGGGATAATAGGATATAGTTTTTAATGGCTTATTTCAAATCTGAATAAGCCATTTATTTTATAATGTGTACCTCCTATTAGTCTGGATCGATTGCAGAAGTATACAGTTTGCTAAACATTTGATAAAGTGGTTTGTTTTTCAAAATCACTTTCAGCATATAACATATTAAATCTATTCTGTTATCTAACGAAGGATTATCAGTGTAATTTTGCACCAACTTCATAAAATCAGCTTCAACAAAACCACATTCTTTTAATTTATACTGTTTAGACAATTCAACCATACCTCCACATTTGTTTGCTTCAACCAATGCGGATAGACTATTATATAATTTATATTCGGGTATATCTATTATTTCATTCATAATGCAAAGGTACAAAGAAACAGCCAAAAACGGCACAAATAGCACTCTGTTTAATTCTTAATAATTTTTAACAAACAACGCTTTTAGCGTGTTTTTTTCTTTGCGTGATTAAAATGTGCTGATTTTCAATGTTTTGGAAAACCATACAATCACTATTGCGTGTTATTCCACGTGTATAAAAGCTAAATAAAAAGATGTCCCTAGCAAAGGTCTGTGATTTTTTTGCCAAATTTAAATCTCGTATTTCCCTAATCACATCCAAGGAAACGGCACGTTTCTTTGTTTTATCAATACCGGTATATACATGCTTGAAAGGATTTTGTTGAGCGACAAGACCTTGTTCCACTGCACGGTTATAGATAGCCCTAAGATTACGCATATAATAGGAACTGGTATTCGGGCAAATACCGGTTCCTTTGAGCCAGCTTTCGTAGGATATCATCAGATTAGAATCTAATTCTTCCAGCAGGATATCTGCGCGGTTATTCAAAAAGTGTTCAAAACTGCCCAAAGCGTTCCGATAGGTGTCGGCTGTACGTACTTTTCCTATTTTTTTTAATTCAACAAGCAGTTTTTTTCCATACAAAAGGAAAGGACAACTTGCTTGATGAGTAAAGTAAAGCCCCACAACACGGTCAGCTGTATAAGGTTTATTTTCCTGTTTCAAACGGCTGATGCATTCTTTTATTTTGAACAAATCTACATCGATGTGCTTTTTCAATGCTGCCAGATAGAGTCTTCGCTCTTCATTCTTTCCAGCTGAAACATTTATCCGCTGTAAAGTGCTATTCCATTCGCTCGGGAATAGTTTATAACCGGTACGAAGTTTCCGTACCTTACGATGATGGATTATTTGATAATGTAGAGTCCCTTCTTTTTGGATGATAGAAGATGGACGAAATTTTACTGTTATACTAGTCATATACATTCAGTTTTAAATTTAATGTAGAGAAATAAACTCTCGCCAACAACTATATAATACTCTACATTATAAAATAGTTCCTTCATTAAGTATTTGCAAATATGCCATTTTGCATCAATTCCCGCCATTCGTTCCACATACAGATAAGATCATAACATCTTATCAATTAATAATCTACATTCGCACCGACGGGCTAAGGTTTACCTGTATTGATTAATTATTGTATCACTTAAATTATTGATTTTATGACTAAGAAAAAGCAAGAGCAACAAGAGCTGAATCAGGACGAGCATGTAACGGCAGTTCTTGACAAGAGAACAAACAAGACCGCAGTCATCTCCAAGATGAACGAACAGGACGGCAGCATCGAAGTCGTACCGCCAAACAAAAAGAACAACAACAGTTTTCTCAAACAGGACCGTACCACACCTCTGGAACTGTTCTTCACGAATTTCAAAAACTAGTACCAAAATCCTACAAGCTTCAGTTTCTTCCTTGTACCACTTGCTGTTTTGGACAAGACACTAAACGCGGTCATCCAGATTCGGAAGGGGGAAGCCCCCGGACCGAACGGCTAGAAACTGGTAGAAAACAGCGAACTCAACGACGAGGGACGTATCGCCAAACTGACCCGGCAGTATAAGTTTGATGAGCACCAGTTGCCGTGGAAAGATCTGAACGCACTCGGCCTTGACAAGGAGACTCTGTTCTTGTCCTTTTCTTGCCTGTCGACAAAATGAAAAAAGTTCCGTAAAATATTGATTTTACGGAACTTATCTTAGCTTTTCCACTATTTATCTTTAGCGTTCAGCGGAGAGACAGGGATTCGAACCCCGGGTACCTCGCAGTACAACGGTTTTCAAG
>ENA-OPNB01000435-OPNB01000435.1-human-gut-metagenome-genome-assembly--contig:-NODE-435-length-46354-cov-2.823517_pt1 | contig 46354 bp, 46 predicted proteins | sample MGYA00241528_ERZ501754 | MGnify/ENA primary metagenome ERZ501754 (study PRJEB25962, sample SAMEA2042646) | human gut metagenome | biome: human gut; feature: human-associated habitat; material: faeces... | reverse complement strand
CGGTTATAAAAATCAGCCACATCATTCAATGAAAATACATTCTTCACCATCAACATGCAAGGTTGGCAATAATCCGTATAAGCATCAATAAAAATCAATCGATTTTCTTTCTTCGCTTTCGCCATTGCATCCTTCAAGCTAATTTCTTCAAACAGAATCGAACGTGTATTATTTCTCTTCACTTCAGCATCTTCCAACGCTTTGTTCCCTACCTCCACGAATTTTTCCGGTTTTTGTGCCAGAAGATAAGGACTCACTACCCCAAGGATATCCCCGTTAGGCATGAAAAAACCATATGTCGGGTACATATTCATCATTAATTTAGGTGCAAATGCCTGACCAGCCTCAGACCCCATATCAATCTGAATAGCAATCACGTGCTGATCACAAAAATCCATAATTTCCGAAATTGAAAACAATTTCCGTTCTGCGACATCCAGCTTCTTCTGATCCTCCGGGGTTCGAGCTTTTCGCATGGCATCCACGAACACGATTTTTCCTTCTTTTTGTGCCAACTCTGCCGCTTGTTCCCAAGTCAGGTTTTTAAACACGGATTTGTACTTCTGTGCGTTCACCGATGAAACAAACATCATCAATAAACAAATAATGATCCCGGTTCCTAATAATCTAATCTTTTCCATACGGATTCATACATTTTTACTCCCCGATGTTTATCGGGGAGTTTTTAAGCTTTATTCTTTATACAACACATCAACGATTCTACCAAACCCGGTATACGGATCAGCTGTTCCCCCGGTAATGGCTCCGGTTAACTCATTAAAGTCAATCAAATAAACCTTTCCCTCACCTCCAGACTCGGTAGAAACTATCAATAATTTACCATCTTTAGCATGTCCCGAATTCTTAAATACTTCAACGCCTGTTATTTTCTCACCACTGAATGAGTGAACCACAGCACCCTTATTCGTCGACGCATATTTGTATTGATATAAATCACTACCGGATGCATAAAAACAAACATTCCCTTGGTTTCCGAAAGTGTAAAGGGAACTCTCTGTTAAACCTTCACAATCCGCCATAGAATATTTCTTAACAGGCGTTGCTGTCGCTCCTGAAAAATCCATCACGTATAAAGAATAACCTGAAGTCTCCGTGTCATAGAAAACAGCATACGTGTAAGAATTAAAACCATTCTCCATAAATTTCAATTCTTTCGTTGAACCGATATCATTCAAATCGAATTCGCCCGTTGAAGTAGACTCAAAAGTCCCCACGTTTGAACCAAATTGATTAATAGGAGCAAAACGTTTATTCTTCATGTCAAAAATCACGGATGAAAAAGAACTTGTCGAAATATTCGGTAAATAAGGAGCTGCTTTATAATCCCCATCCAAACGATCGCCAAAAGTAGTAACTCCCATTGACCTATGATCCCAAACATAAACTAAACCATTCGTCACAATCATCTCAAGCGGGCGACTTGTTATCACATAAGCCTCCGGAGCTGCAGTAACACTCATCGGGAAAGAGAACCAAGAAGTAAAATCATTAGACATGATCTCGTATGTATTTACATCCAGTTTCAAACCACCGTTTTCAGTAAAAAAATAAAGTACATTATTATCAGAATACGTTCCCCGGCCTAAGAATTTACCATTTGTCACTTCCGTATCATTAACCCCGGAATACACGTGATAATAAACTTGTTCTTCTGATGCTGTTATATCGGTCAATAGTTTAGCACTCTTGATTATATTCAAATCATAAAGTCCGTTTTTCTCATCAAAAATTACTGCAACGTCGTACGTTTCGTTGTGGGATGCAAAACCGCCCATTGAATTTTCTAAGAAATTAGAGTAATTATTATCCAGTTCTTTTACGTGGAAGAATTTGAATTCGCTGATATCACAGCCTTTATCTGACAAATCTACATCTTCGCCTTCATTAAAAGCTCCTATTATGTCATCGGCATGCTTATTGGTTGTAAGAATTATATCTTTATCAAAAGTTTTGATAAATTTCTGGTACATTTCAGCGACTGCAGCTTTAATCTCTTCTTCTTTCTCCGGATTATCAAGGTATAAAAGTCTTGGAGTGTGTACAAGCTTCATGACTGCATACCGGCATGCTTCTTCTTTTTGCGAGTGAGAAAGAACGCTTGAAATTTCAATCAGATAATACTCTCCATCGAGTTCAAATATCCTTGCAGCAATGTATTGTCCTGCATAAATCCCGCGGAAGCTTGTCATTTTAGTTAAGGAGAGAACTTTATATGTTTTTTCATTTATTAAATTATAGAGCTCGAATCCGTTTTTCAGTATTTTCTTTATCTCAAAAATTGAGGCTTGAGCCTTTATAAAGCTTTCTACGGCAGGAGATGAACCTTTTTCTTCTCTAAACATTTCTAAAATAGATTTGTTGTCAATTCTGCGTTCAAAAATGTATGGAAGAAAGATTTTTTCCATCTGATTTAGTGATATATTTCTTGCCCCTATCGTTGCAAGATATTCATCAAAGTCAGTTTTTACCTTTTCATTAGTCTGTGTAAAATCAAAAATTTCTTTAATAATGTCATTAATTTCGTTAATTTTTTCAATAACAGTCATTACCTTCTCCTCTTGAAGCCTCTCTTTGATAAGAATAACTTAAGCATGGCATATAATCAATAATTCTATCGGGGGAGTATTAAATATTAAGTAATGTGAACTTCCCAAACCCTGAATTTTCAACGATTAGTATAACTTTTCTACAACTAAAGTATAAAATTTGAAAAAAACATTAAAGTTTTTGAAAATTATGCCGTTATATAAAATATAAAGGTTAGTAACTTGATGGCATAGTCAGGTTTAGTACACAAGGAAGGAAAATTATGACAGATAAAGAAGAAATGGGTGCATCACTTTTCAGCCGCTCTCTTGATTTAATGGAAGATGATCCTCTTGAGGAGATTTTTGCACTTAACATTGGTGACTTTATATCTGAATATTTAATTTCCGAGGATTTGGCTAATAAAATCGGGAAAGATGTCAAGGATAAGACAACAAGACTTAAATCACAGCTTAAAGAATTAATATCAATCTATTCTCTTGATAATACACTTTGTGTTTTAGGTTTCAACTCTCAGGATGAGTATGTAGTTTATAATTCGATAGCCAAAACTCTTACGCAGATACTCGATGTGGATGCCTGTCATATCTACCTTACCGGCGAATTTACTAAAGGTTTGACCTTCGAAAATAAGCTTTTAGGGCTTGTCGGCTCTTCAATTGATTTTGATGAAGATATTTATGCGAAAAAATTGGGATATTCTCCTGACGATAAATCAATTGTGGTAAAATCATTCAATACGCTTGAAAAAGTGCAGATTAAAGATGTTTCTAAGATTGATAATTTTATCCCTAAGTATGAGCTTAAGGAATATGATGTGAAATCTATTGCGGTTGTTCCAATGCATAATAATGCACATGTTGTCGGGGTAATTGTAATAGAAAATTATAAAGAAAAGATGATAAAGCGTGCTTACATGAATCTTCTTGAGACTATCGGCAGACTTTTTGGAACATCAATGCACCTTCAGAAGACTATTGAAGAAACAGAGGCTTTGATTAATGAAGATACTGTATTTGCAGAAGAGCTTCAGCATAAGAGAGCTGAACTTACAGCCCTGATAGGCGATTTAGGAATACAGCAGCAGGCATTTGTAGAAAAACTTGCAAAAGCGGTTGATGAAAAAGGCCAGTATAAAGTTGCTCATTCACAGAACACGGCTGATTTATCAAAGAAGTTATGCAAGCAGCTTAATTTGAATGAAAAGACAACTGATTTGATTTACTATGCAGGTTTACTGCAGAATATCGGTAAGATTACTCTTCCGGAATCCTTGTTTGCGAATAAGGGCAAGCTTTCAAAGGAAGAATGGGAAAAACTTCAAAACCATCCAAATGTTGGTGTAAATCTGTTGATGAACATAAACTTCTTATCAGAGGTTATTCCATATATTCACTATCATAAAGAACGCTGGGACGGCAGAGGTGAGCCTGAAGGCTTGAAGGGGAACTCTATTCCGTTCGGTTCAAGAATTATTGCGGTTGCAGATGCTTATACTGCAATGACATCTGACCGTTCGTATCGTGATGCGATGCCGAAGGAACAGGCGCTTGCAATTATAAAAGAAGAGGCCGGCGTAAAATGGGATCCGGCTGTGGTAAACGCTCTGTATGAAGTTATAAACAATTAGATTTGTTCATTGTACAAACTATAAGTATGCCATATATATTGCAATTGTGGTATTTTTATTGTATACTCCGCATGAAAAACGATTGGAGTGTGTATGTTAATTATCAATCCAACAATCGCAATGAATTTTCAATCACAAATCAAAGTAAAACCGGCTGCCCAAGTTTCAAACAAAACACAGAATTCAAATCAGACCGTTAAACTTGGTCTTACTCTTGCTGGTCTTGCAACTGTTGCAGCAGGCACAATATGGCTTAAGAAAAATGCTTTTGCAAGTTTCAACAAAACTCTGGAAAAAAATGGATTAGAATTAAGGAAAAACATTGCTTATATAAAAGGAACAGATAAAAAGTTTACAGGCTCCATAAAGCGTAATTCTAAATCCTTTGGCAGAGAAAAAGAAATAACGAGTTATGTTGACGGTGTTATCAGCGAAAAACTCTGGTATGACTTTAGAGGACGAGAAATGGAAGGTAATTTCTACAAAAACGGTAAATTATTTCGTTCTGTTCATAGCGCAAATTGCTACAGAGGCTGCGACTTTGTTGGATATCAAGAATATGATAATAATTGGAACTTAATAAAAAAAGGGAAACTTCGTCACGATGCATCTTTGTTTGAACAAATGCGAAAAGATATTCCGGATTATATAGAGTTAAAGGATGTAAAAGGGTCAAAATAAACTGTAAATAGGAAAGCATATGTTAATTATTTATCCAACTGCCAATGTAAATTTTCAAAGACAAAACAGCCTGAGATTTCAAAAAACGAACGCTGATAAACCAAAGAAATCGCACAAAGAAGTAAAACTTGCTCTTACTCTTGCGGGTCTAGCAGCTATCGCAGCGGGTGCAGTCTGGCTTAAAAAAAATAAAGCGGAACCATTTGAAAAGGCGCTTGAAAGAAGCGGTGTAGAATTGAAAAATAATGTACCGTATTTTAAGGGAACAGATACAAAATTTACAGGATCTGTCAAGCGTAATTCTATGTCATTAGGTATGGAGAAAGAAGTAGTAAATATTGTTGACGGGCGGATTACAGAAGAGCTCTACTATAATTCTCGCGGTGAAGAACTTTATTGCCGCCTTTATAAAAATGGAAAACTTTATCGCAGTGCTTCTATTAACTATACTCGTGGTGACTGGACAAGGCACAATGTCATCTATTATGAGTATGGAGAAAAGGACGGATATCCTATGCCTATAAGAACCGGAAGAATACCTAATGAGGGTTCATTTTTTGAACAAATGCGCGGTGATATTCCCAAAGGCGAGGATGGGTGGATTTTGTATGATTAATAGATTAAGAGAAAATATAATATGAAAGTTATAAATAATTAAATTTGTAGAAATAATGGGAAGCAAAGCTTCTCATTATTTTTCTGTGCAAACTGTAAATATGCCATATATATTGCAATTGTGGTATCTTTATTGTATACTCCGCATGACAAACGATTGGAGTGTGTATGTTAATTATCAATCCGACTATTAGTACAAATTTTCAGGCACAAAAAAATTCTAAAACTATTAAAAAAGATTCAAAACTGTCCAAAGAAACTGGTCAGGAAGCCAAATTATGCCTTGTTCTCGGCTGTTTAGCAACAATTGCAGCCGCAACAATTGGAATTAAAAAAGGCAGGGTTGTATCTTTTGCAGAAGCATTAGAAAAAAATGGTGTAGAAATAAAAAATCAGATTGCTTATATAAAAGGTACCGATAAGAAATTCACAGGCTCAGTATCGCGTATTACAAAATCTCTAGCCAGAGAAAAAGAAACAACAAGATTTATTGATGGAATTATACATGAGGAAATTGTGTATAATCGCAGTGGGCAAGAGCTCAGAGGTAAATTTTATAAAGACGGCAAACTATATAGAACAGGTGTCGTTACAGATGTATATCCGGGTAGAGGGAGTAAAAAAACTAAAGAAAAATTTGTTATATATGAGGAATATGGAAACCGCCCATATAAAGTATCGGGTGTAACAATAGGTTATAACATTGTTAAGTCAGGAGTTATTCCTCAAAGAGGCTTATTATCTGAGCAGATGCGCGGTAAGCTTCCTGAAGGCAAGAGACAGTTTATATAAGGAATTGGAATATGAAAGTAAGTCAAATAACCGGATATTCCGTCCTATCAGGTAATAATATACAGAAAAAGAAAACAAATGCAGCACCGTCATTCAAAAGCAGTTTAAGCGAAGTTGAACGTACTCTTGCACGCAAGAACATAAAAACAAATTTTAACGGAAGTTTATTTGTAGCAGAATGTTCTGAAAAGGTTGTCTGGCTCTTTCAAAAATTGTATGGAAAATCATGTCTGCCAAAAGCAATAAATTTTGTATCTTTAAATAATATATCAGATTATGGCCTTTTTAATCGAATTACTGACGTTGTCACTTTTAATTCTGATATGCATTGTTTTGAAAATATGGAAGCCCTGAAAAAAAGTGCTAAATCTGCAAGAGGTTTAGTTTTTAATGAGTATTCAAGCCTTCATCCAGCCTGTACTTTTGTACATGAGTTTGCTCACTCTGCACATAAAGATAACATAAGAAAGCAAGGACGTAATCCTGATTATGTACTGCCAATATTAAGTACAATGCAAATCCCTACTCCCGTTGGAAGGTTAATTACCAGATTTAAACTCGGAGATTATTCTTTGTGTGACCCGAAACATGGCGGCTTAGTTGAATTCATGGCAGAACGTGCTACACACGATATATGTGATGCTTTAACTCCTGATAGATGGCTGTATTGGAGACCTGTAGAAACAGTTAATTATAGTAATATTTTTCAACGGAAATGGAATTGCAGGTACACATCTCCTCAATCATATCTTGATTATTATACACAGCAAATTTGGAACGGCGATATTAAAATGTCTATGGAAGCTGTGGATAGGATACGAATATATCTTGAAGAAATTGACAGGCAGACAGAAGCCGCAAGACTAAAGCAAAAGTCATTCTGGGGCGTTGTAGATTTAGTTAATGCGAAAATAGGCTATCAGGCGAAATGGCTGGATGAGAGAAACTGGCTTGGATATTCAGTTGAATTTAGGGTCAAAAAAAATGATAAAAATTAATCCAGTTAAAAAAACATTATTAATAAATCCATTCAAATATAAAAAATCTTCAAAGCTGCCGGTTGTTGAGAAACCGCTTGTTGCATATATGGAATTTAAAAATTTAGAGCCCGAGAGAGAATTTTTAGGCGGGTTAAAGTCTCTATTTGATAATATACATGAAGCATTAAATGATAGGAAAAGCGTTTCTGATACTTTGAAAGGCACGGCAACGAAAGTCAAAGTTGAAACAAAAGCAAAGGTTGTATCAGAAACAAAGTACAAAACTGAACAAGAAGAAAGATATACTACTTCAGACTATGATTCACTTTATCAAGAACCATCATTTTTACAGAAGATTTCATCAGCAATATCAAGAACTGTTGAATCTTTAATAATGAAGATACAGGATTGGAGATATGATATACAAATTGCAAGGCAAGAAAAACGAGAAGCAATTTCTTCTGCACGAGAAAAATTAAGACGGTCTGTTATAATGGAACCTCTTGTGGCAGAAGCTCTTGGCTCTAAAGCTGTTTTACTAATAACTCGTAAAAAGAAACTTTCCCTGCAAAAAATGGAAAAGTTGCAGGCTAAAGCTGATGCTATCACTGAAAAAATCGAAAAACAGAGGGCTGTGGATAGAGCTAAACAAGATATGTTGGATGAATTACGTAAGAATTTTGAAAAAATGCTAAAACGATATGAAAAATCATTCGATTCTGATGAATTAAAGCCGGATATGTCAAAATTTAAAAACTATAAGGCTTTAGTACTAACGGATTTAAAAGACTTGTATGATAAACTCCTTAGGGATTTAGAACATCAAAGATTTATAAAAACTAAAAAAAATAATTATCAGAAGGGGGCAGAGTACTATTTATCAGAATATGAGCAAAAGGATATTCTGGAACGTAGTTTTGCGGCTATAGATTTTGATTATTTATTAAGTAATTCTCAATATAAATTTGGTTATTTAAGTGATTCCTTTCTAATAAATATAGAAAATGTAGGTCTGGCTATTAATGTGTTAAAGGATGTTAAGAGGAAATATTTAGATTTAACCCGTGTAAAGTTAGAAGAAATATTCAACCCAAAGAATAATAATTCTTTATTTGCTGAAAGCGGCATACCTGAAAATATTCAATTTATTGACCAGCATAATCTTACAAACTGTCTTATTAAAGACTTAGATGATATTGAGGATAAATTCATTAAAAACGGACTTGAGAGAAATTTAAATGAATGTAATATGCAATTTTTAACAATAGAAAAAATTTCTAAACAGAAAAAACATTCTCCACAAAATATAGATTTCCTGATGAATTTGCTGAAAAAAATAGAAATTTCTCTCAAGGAAGCAAATGAAGAGTATAATAAATTTTATGGTAACTTTTTAGAAATTAGAAACGCTCTTTCTCAAATTTGTGAAAGATTGAAAAAAGCGCCAAAAAATAATATTTAGACTCATCTTTCAAATTTTCCATTCCAGCATTTGCGCAGTAAGTCAGAGAGTGGATTAGTTTCTGTTTTCGTGAATGGCAGCAGGAAGAAATGATGTTTCCTGTATGGACTCTTAGAAATAAAATTCTGTTCTATTGTAAGTTTATTCTTATTAACATTTTCAATAAATCTTTTAGACAGGTCACAGGCTACTGCTTCAAACGGGTTTAGGGACGCATATTCACAAATGGTATTGAGCAGATTTTTGTTTTTTGCTCTAAAATGCTGTGTGTAATCAGATCTTAACGATTTTTTAACTGCTTTAACTGTTTTTTCTCCACCAAGTTTTTTGATTAAATTCTCTTCGTGTATCGCGTGTGCAAATTCGTGAAAGAATATTTCCATAAAAAAGTCTGTCGCAGATATCTTGTCATCAAAATTAGCATCTGCTGTCAAATCTATTCTGTCCCAGTATTCATTTCCGCCCGAATAATTAAACCCTTTAAATTCATTGAAGAAAATTGTTTTTTCAGGAAAAATAACATTATTTTTTAAATACAATTGACAGGGGGCGAAGTTGGTTATTCCAGCAGACTGCTGGTTTGAAACATTAAGTAATTTAAAATCTTCGACAAATATTCCTTTAGGCAGTCCGAGCCGCAAGTTGTATTCTTTGTTCAAAGTTTTTATAATTTCTAAACATTTGAGTGAACACCACGCTATTAATTTATTTTCTTTGAAGTCATTAGGTATGCCGTTTTTCGATATATAGTCTGAAATCTGTTTGACGTTTGAGGAAGCGATTTCACTCCTTATCTGTTTAGTAAGTCCTGCTTGAAAACTAATGCTATTACTTTGTATTTGCATATTTTAGGAAAAACTGTAAATATATTTTTTGCTAGTTATATAAATATTTGTAAAATTTATTATGAAAAATAGCAAATTATTTTTTTATTAATTTTTGCAATATTAGGAAAAGTAGGTTTCATGGATAATTCAATTAGTATTAATAAAACAAATCCAATTTATTTTCGATTTCCTATGCAAAATAATGGAAATGACTTCAAGTTGTCTTCTTCCGAAAATGCAATGCAACTATCAGGATACAATGTTGGTGGAGCGATATTAGCACGAAATAATATAACATTTCGCAACCTTGCAACACCAATTGAAGTGACTGATAAATATAACAAAAAAATCGAAGGCAAAGACCATTTAGATTTACCGAATATTCATGTTTACGAATATCAGGATACGAATTTGCAGGTAATTGTTAATGCAGATGAAAATATTGATATGCTAGAAGGAGGAGAACTAAGTGCTCCAAAGTATTCAATTATAATTGAGAACAATAACTATGACAGACACGACTTATTAAAAGAAAAATTATTATATTTTATATTAAATAAAAAAAATGCTGATGTTATAAATACGAGTTTTTGCTTAAGTGTTTTTAATTTAGGCAGGACTAATCTATTAAACGATATTCAAGAAACAAACAAAAAGATATTTAACTTAAAATTTGATAATCAAGATTTGATAGAAGCAAAAAATAAATTGAATGAATTTCTAAAATCATCTGACTATATTGCAGAAAATAGAAAAATAAAAGAAATGTATAATGATAGTGATTTAAAGACAGAAGAAGAATTACGGGTGGAAATAGAAAACATTACTAAGAGTGATATGCAGGAATATTATGAAGAGTATCTTAAAAATTCTAATGTAAGAGCATTCTTAACAACTTCGAAAGAATATTTTGAAAAAAATAAAACCCGAATTTTGAGTCAAATAAATCAAAGAATTAATACAAAATTTTTAGATAGCGATTCTGCGATTATCAATAAACCTGATTTTATTGGAAATGTTGCTATAATAAATGGAACGACATTGAAAATGCCTACAAAAGCGGCTGATGTAAAAGATAGTATGATTGAAAATATTGCAATTAATATTCTAAATTCGGATAAAAGTTTTAGTAAAGATTATTCACTAAATAAAGATAGCTTTTCTATTCCTATAGAATTAAAAAATAACTCTCCAATAAAGTACCATTGTAATATTTGTACAGTAAATTTAAAGAACAATGTCAAAGATTTTACAGATTTTTCTGATGATTTAAATAAAATATGTAATAAGAGTTTGGCATCAGAAATTGAACAGCAAAAAAAAGAAATAAAAGAAAAATTAAAACAAACATTTACAGGTGAAAGGTTAGATTTAATTAAACATTGGGAATTGATAGCTTTTTCAGACGAGATTTTTAGTGTGTATGAAATTATTGATTCAATCAATGAAGATGATATTAAGGCGTATGTTGAGGATTATCTTATAATTTAAATTAAAAAGAATATCTAATAACTCCGCTCGTTATTTTTTTGCTGCATTAAATATGTTAATTAGGAGTGTTTGAATTTCTTCTTCATGTTTATTATAAAATTCTCTGTTTGCAGAAAGAGCAACATGAATATCTGAATTTTTTAGGATATTATCACTATATTCTTGGACATCATTGAATGAAATATCTTTTATTAATTTTTCATATTCTTCCTGTGTAGTATTTGCTGGAATGTCTGAATAATCAAATCCCGTGTCGACTTTTAAGTTATAAAGTCTATACCCTATAGGTGCAAGATTTAAGGCATTGTCAATGTATCGTTTCTGAATTTTCGGTGATACAAATTGTTCATTTATCATTTTTAAAATTTTAGTGAAATCTTGTTCAGAACAATTTATATCAAGCTTACGCTTATAATCTTTTATACAAGAACCATTATCGTGTATATTTGGATTTCTTTTTATCAAATCATGAAGCTGGTCATGCAATGCAATCTCATAGACTGTACATAAAGCAGGTTTCGCTTCAAGATCATCATTTTTTAATATTTGTACGCTAATTCTTGGTGTAGTCTGTGTATCAGAAAGTAATAAATTGATATTATTTAACTGTTTTGCTTTAAAGTTTGGCGAAGTGCAAGCATATGTTTTTGTCGCAATAGAATATTGCTTAGAGAAATCTTGCACAAAGATGTTTTGTGGGATATTGCTTTCATATAATTTTTTAGGTTTGTACTTATTATCATGGTTATAAAATAAGTTGGTTGATGAAATGTTTCGCATTGCTTGCCTCCATCAGTATTATAACCTGACATTATCATATTCTCTATAATTTTGAACAAAATTGTTACAATGTATATATTTCAGGAATGTAATATATGTAAATGTTGTGTATAACATTAAAATTTGTAAATATGTTATATTTTTTATTATAAAATTTTGTTTTTATACTACGATAGGTGTTATAAATATTATTAGGATATTTAATATGAAAATAAATTTTAACTGTTTAAAACTTACGAAAAATATCACAAAGAAGAATATGATATCTAATGTATCCAAACAAATGATTAAAAAAAATACCAATGACAAAGTTTTACCATTGGTAACTTTCCCTCTAGTAGCATACTATATAGGGGATTCAAGAGATAAGGCTCTTGAACGTTTGATTAAAAAAATGGAAGATGCTGGCGTTGACATTCCCTCAAATTATAAACCAAATCCAAATACAAATTCAGGTTTAGATTTTGTTTCTCAAGGTAAATTTAGGTCTGCAATTGATGACGCCGCAAAAAATGGAACAATAGATTCTTCAGAGAAACAAGATTTGCTTCATAGTGTTGCATTTACCGGAAAAGATGACTCTATTCTAGCGTCAGATCCAGAGTTAGCGCGTGACCTTCGTGAACTTCAATCCATAGATACCAGTTTATCTCCTGAACTTCAAGAGTATCGTGATTTACCTGATTTTGATAATCCAAGGGAGTTATTAGAGTATTTTATAGGTGATGAACTGCCTGATGATGTCATTTTAGATTGGGATTTATGGTCAGTATTAGAAACAATGTGGGAAGAACTTTTAGATATAGGTGATTGGTTGTAATGTTTAAAATTTCACACAAACTAAATTATTTTTCACATGTCAATATTTTTTCTCGTTTAAGAAATAAACAAAAAATGTCGGTTGTTGATAAACCGCTTGTTTCATATATGTTATCTAAAAAATATGACTCTGAGTCAGAGGAGATAATAAAAAAAATAGGAGAACAGATTACAGAAACTACATCCTCTATATTAGGATTTTCAGGTATCTTGTCTTCAATATCTGCTTTATCTGAAACTAAGAGAAAAGTAGAAACAAAGCAGGAACAAAAAAACGAAAAGATTACTTCTACAAAAACACAGTATTTAGAAAAAAGCAAAGAAGCTTATGAAGATTATGATGATGAAAATGATGATTACGATAGTTACGATAGTTACTCAAGTTATGTTTATCATGAGAAAAAACAATCTCTAATTGCAAGATTTATGTCCAACATTGTAAATAGTGTTTCTGAAATAATATATAGTATCCAAGACTGGAACTATCAAAGGAAGGCAAGAAAAGAAGAAAAAAGACGCATGACATGTGAAATGCGTAATCAACTGCAATATAAGATTATAGAAAATGGTTTACAAACCAGACTGGATAAAAAATTAGTTTCAAGAGTTTTATCATCTAAAAAAATATCTGTGAAAAAATTAGAAAAAATCTTAAAAGAAACCGATACATTGATAGAAGAGAAAAAACTTGAAGAGAAAAGAATTCAGGAACAAAATAGATTAAACAAATTAAAGTCATCCTATATACGTAAACTAAATCAATACAGGAACATGTTTGCTGATGGAGATATGTATCCTGAACTGCCAGAATTGCAGAATTATCAGAATTATACATTTTTGCAGCTTCAAGAGGCAATGAATAAATTATCTTGCCTCATAGATCATCAAAAGATAATAAAAGATTTAAAAAAAAGATATCAAGAAGGGGCAGAGCACTACGCGGGTAGTGATGAAAATGATAGATTAAAAAGTAGCTTGCCGGGAGAAATTAACCCTGATTATGATAAAAGTGGAGGTAGACAATATAGAAAGGAATTAAAAAGGCTTTGTAAATTATTTTTAATTCACTCCAGAATTGTAGGAAAATCTATCGATGACTTTAAAAATGTTTCTAAAACATATTATAGTTCTGCAAAAAATAAAATAGAGGAAATCTATGAATTAAAAGGTGACTTAAGAGCCGCAGAAATGGTACCTTTTGTAGGTGTACTTCCAAAGACTGTGCGTGTAGCAGATCAATATAATCTTACAAAATGTATTCTTCATGATTTTGAGGATATTACTCAAAAATATGTAAAAAACGGCATTCAGCTAAAAATAAAAAAGTATGGGGAACAATATGATAAAATTGAAGAATTTACGAAAGCTCACAAACATTCATCTAAGGATAAACAATATACTGAAATAATGTTAAATATGATAAATAATGTAAAAAAAGAACATATTGGTGTTTATGCTAAATTATATTCAGATTTTATACAAGCCGGATTATCTATTAAACATATTTGTTATAACATAAGATTGAAAGATGGCATGTCATTGGCAATCAAAACAGTTTATATTCTTGCAAGTGCACTATAGACTTCCGGTGCGATTAAGCCATTAGTGACATCTTCTTGAATTACAGCCAGAGCCTCATCTCTTGTCATTGCGTCTTTGTAACTTCTTTTTTCTCTCAGCGCTGAATACTTATCTGCAGCTGCTAAAATCTGTGAAGAAATATCAGGCTTAAAATCATTTGTAATCTCAGGATAACCATTCCCGTCAGGTGTCTGATGATGATATTTTACTAGGTTAAGCACATTTTCATTTACGCCCTGCTCTTTTAGAAGTTCGTATCCAAGCTCTGAATGAAGCTTCATAATTTCCTTTTCTTTGTCTGTTAATTTTCCATTTTTGTTTAATATTTTATCCGGAATAAGAACTTTCCCGTAATCGTGAAGCATTGCAGCCTGCTGTAAATCCATAAGGTTTACTTCTGATTTCAAATTTTGCGGCAGAGCTGAATATATTTTTGCTGCAGTAACACGAGTATCCATAAGATGTCCGTGTTTAAGTTTTTCAAGTTCCCGAATATTCACGTCCAGTCGAACTTGGTTACTTTTCAAAAGTTCCATAATTCTTGGATTCGACTTTGCAATCTGCGTGAGCGTATTTCTGTCAACGAAATTATCATACAGAGGATTGGTACTGAAAGAGTCTTTCTTCGGCGCCAATGTTCCTGCATAATTTTCAGCTGCTCTGAATTGAATATTAGGAATATTTATTTTGTTTAATATTGGGGTATTATATACAAAATTCATCAATCTACATTCACACTAAATCACACTATAGTCATGTAAAGTATTTTTTTAATGATAAATTGCCCAAGTGGCTAGGTTGCTTAATAAAACGTTACAATTAATCAGCCTCTCCAAATATATCTGTTATTTTCCGGTTCTATACATTGAAATCCATTTTTGACATAGAAATCACTCGTTTTCCCTGATCTGGAAGTGAGTGTGATTGCCTTATCTTTATAAACCTGTTTCAGCATATCAAGAATTCTTGTACCAATTTTTTTAAAAGGTTTTTCAGGGTATGAATAAATGATTGACGGGTCAACTTGCAGGTATTCTAATTCTACTGAATGTTTATTTGTTTCAGTAATTTCTGCAAGGCCTAAAATTTCTGTATCATTAAGTTCATATAAGCCTTCTTTTTGCTTTGTAAGTGCGTAAACCTTTTTATTAGCAAATTTCGGGTCTTTTGCGAAAATTCGGTTTGCACAGTATGCAATATTTGAAGCGTAGAATTCGTCCGGCCAGTATTTGGCAGCCATGGCAACAGCCCATACATCTGAAAAGTTATCTGCTTCCAGCTCAACAAACGAGACCTTTTTAGGCGAATAGCTGCCGGTCTTTGTATCAAGTTTCTGAACCTGAGTTGATTTTATGAACTTTGCTTCAAAGTTTAGTGTATTGTTACGGGGTATCCTCATAATATTATTATATAATGAAAAAACTAAATTACTTTTAAAACTTCGTAAATATTCATTTTGTGAGATTTACCCCTGATTTCTACATCAGAAATTTTTATCACATCAATAAAACTTTTAGTCGCTGCATAAGTCGAACTGCTTATTAGCATTTTTGTTTTATAAACTTTGTTATAACTCTCAAGTCTGCTTGCAAGGTTTACTGTGTCGCCAATAACGGTGTATTCCATTCTGTTAACAGAGCCGATGTTACCGACAAAAACTTCGCCGGTATTTATTCCTATTCCGATTTCAATTTTCGGCTTATCTTCTGCCGCCCATTTTTTTTGCAGTTCTTTAACTTTCTGGAGCATTTCATAACCGCATCTAACCGCGTTAGACGCATGGTTTTTGTCCTGAATAGGCTCTCCAAAAATCGCCATTACAGCATCGCCTATAAATTTATTGATAATTCCGTTATATTTTGTTATTATAGGCTCCATTTCAGTAAAATATTCATTCAGTATTTCTGAAACCTGCTGAGCTGACATTGTTTCAGACATAGATGTAAATCCTCTGATATCTGCAAAAAGAACTGTAACTGTTGCTTTTTTCCCGCCGAGTCCGAGGTTATCAATATTCATAATTACGCGCTTCATAACGTCTTCGGACATATATTTGCCCATGGCGGACTTAACTTTTTCTTTGCTTCTGTTTTCCAGAACAAATTTATGAGTATAGGCAATAAGCATAGTGACAATGAACATTACAACAGGTGTGATTACATTGATTACTGTTCCAAAATAGAAGCATATATAAGAAATAATCAGGTATGACGCAATAATCGCAATAGAAAATGTGATTGACCTGAACAAATCATACATCCTGATAATTCCGTAAACTATGAGCATTCCAAGCAATGTAATCAGCAGGTTTATGCCATCCGGTATAATATTTAGAAAATCATTGTGGATAATATTATCTATTGCTGTAGCTTGAATATCAACACCAGGGTGATTTGAGACAATAGGGGTGTTTTTGTTATCGTTCAAACCTGTTCCGGCAGGTACGTTCGCACCGATTACTATTATTTTGCCGTCAAAAATAGAAGGGTCGACAACAGGTTTTTTCCCCTGTTTAATATTATCGTAAGAGTCCATTATATCAACAGCAGATACCTTCGGGTGAGAGTATCCTGTCTTTGCAAGTTTATAGAATTTTAGCGGAACGATGGATTGATACGGCGTTGTTTTTTGTTTAATCCTGTAGTTAAGCTGCGGAAAGGTGATTGAGTTGTTTGTCAAAACCATTTCAGGATTTTTATTCATCATTAAGAAGGCTTTCATTGCTACAGAAGGATAGATTTTTCCTTTGTATTTTAAGACGTATTCGTGGTTTCTGAAAACCTCATCAATAGCGTAAGATGAAATATTTCCGCTTATGAACCCCGGCAGCATTGATACTGAACCTGCGTTTTTGACTGCATCAAAATAAGGTTTCGGAAAAGGCATTATACTTGAATAGAAATAAGGTATTGAGCTTGTTTTATCTTCTGCTCTGGCCGAAAATTTAATAAAGGCCTTATCATAAATTTCTCCAAAATCTTTGTCTGCCCACGGTTTTACTGAAGGCATGAAACCTACTACAACATTATTGAATTTGCTTAATGTATTAAAGAATTTTTTATCTGACTCCGGATTATCTGTATCAAGTGTTGCAATGATTGAGTCGTGAACAATGATTTTCGGATGCGCGTAATTTAGAAAGTATTCATAAATCTTGCAGTTTAATTCTCTTTTCCACGGCCATCTGTATTTTTCAACTGTCTTTGCATCAATTACAACCAGTATAATATCACCGCTTCCGTAAATCTGTTTGTTATGGAAAGGCAGTTTTTCCGTAAGTGAATGTTTAACCATGAAGTCATATGCCTTAGGTTCTACAAAATTGTAGGTAACAAAGTAGACAAAAATTAATCCAAGCAGGATAATGATACTAAAGAGAAAAATTTTAATTCTATTAAATGCAGACATACAACCTTTTCCATAAGCTTGACTTACCTGTTCATGATATAATAAATTGATAGAAAAGGATACATACAAATGAGTGAGAATTATTTAGAAATAATAAAACAGGATAAAGTCTATCCGATAATAAGATGCAAGGAGCCGGAACAGGCAATAGAGATTTCCAAAGCGCTTGTTGAGGGCGGTATAAGAGTTTTAGAAATAAATGTTGAAAATCCTTCATTATACGGGGCTATATCCGAGGTTTCTAAGTTTGCGTATGTATGTGCAGGAGGAATTATAACTTCTTTGCAGGCTGATGCTGCATTTGAGAGCGGTGCAAAATTGATTGCGTCTCCGATTTTTCAGATGAATATGGTAAAAATTTCTAAGAATAAAAGAGTTCCGTTTATTGCGGGCGCTTCTACTGCAAATGAAGCGTATAACGCGTGGAAATCAAGAATTCCGCTTATCAAATTATATCCTGCAGATGCAATGGGCGGAGTTCAGTATATTGAAAATATTTTAAGACAGATGCCATTCTTGAGTTTAATGCCAATGGGCAATATAAAATTGAGCGAAGTTGTGACTTATATTAAGACAGGTGCTGCTGCTGTAGGTGTCGGCAGAGATTTCTATCTCGGGTTTACACCGAAGGAAATAACAGCACGTACTAAAGAAATTATAAAAGAAGTTAAGGATTTTTCCGAATGGATTCAAAAATAGATATTGCAATAATAGGCGAGTGTCTGATAGAGCTTGCGGCTAACGGAACTCTTGCAGATACTTCTACACTCAATAAATATTTCGGCGGAGATACAGTAACTACGGCTGTTGCAATTGCAAGGCTCGGAGGAAATGTTACTTATATTACTAAAGTCGGCAATGACGGTTTTAGCGAATTTATTATTTCAAGCCTCAAAAAAGAAAATATTGATACGTCGCTTATCAAAACAAATGATGAGCAGAACGGAATGTATATTGTATCCAGAACGCCTGACAGCAAGGAACTTTTGTATTACAAACGGAAAACTGCTGCTGCAAAGCTCTCTATTGAAGATATTTCAGAAGATTGTATAAAGAAATTAAAGCTGGTTTATTCTACAGGCGTTGTCCAATCTTTGAGTGCAAGTTCAAGAGAGCTTGTTAGAGAAACTTTCAGAATTGCTAAAGAAAACGGGGTTCTTACTGCGTATGACCCGAATTATACTTCTTGTTTTATGAACTCTGCGGATACAAGAGAGTATTTTGAGGAGATTGTTGAATACACTGATATTATATTTTTAAGCCTTAAAAATGATGCAGCGAGACTCTACGAAGTTGATTCAATGGATAAGGTTATGAAGTATTTCTGGGATAAAGGTGTAAAGATTGTTGTTGTAAAATCACATATTAATAACGGTTATTACACAGGGTATAAAGGCGAAATAAGCTTTACAGAGTTTTACAACAGCTCAAAAGCAATAGATGTAACGGCTTCCGGAGATGTATTTAACGGCGGATTTCTGTACGCATTGACAAACGGATATACTCCATCGGAGGCTATGAAGTTTGCGTCTGTTGTTTCCGGACTTCAAACGCAGAATTACGGCGCTATTCAGGCTATACCATACAAAGAAACTGTTTTGGAGAATATTCAATGACAAAGTATGTTGTATCCGGATATATCGGTTTTGATAATTTCGGAGACGAGGCGATTGCAAAGGTGCTTGTTGACCGCCTGAAACACGAAGGGGCAGAGAAGATTACTCTCATATCTTCTAATCCTGAAAAAACTGCAAAACTATATGGTGTAGAAGCTTGCCCGATGCTTAAGTTTTTTGACAGCATTAAAAATTCGGATGTTCTTGTGTCAGGCGGTGGAAGTCTTTTGCAGGATGTGACAAGTTTTAAAAGTCTTTTGTATTATCTCGGGGTAATTTATACTGCAATATTTTGGGGTAAGAAAATAGAAATTTTTGCTCAGGGTATCGGGCCTATCAATTCAGGATTGGGCAGAATGCTGACAAGATTTGCGCTTAAGCAGGCACAAAAAATATCTGTTAGAGATAGAAAATCTCAAGAGCTTTTGAAAAGCTGGAGAATTGATGCAGAACTTGTGAAAGACCCTATATTCAGTCTTGAGCTGCCTGTAAAGAAAAAAACAGGTGTTGCCGGAATTCAGTTAAGAAACTATCCTACACTTACTGAAGGTTTCTTGAATGCTCTTGCTGATGAAGTGATTAAGAGATTTCCTGATAAAAAAATTCAAATATTTTCTTTTCAGGACAGTATAGATTTGGATGTGTGCGAAAAATTTGCGCGAATACTTGCAAAGAAAGACAGGGTTAAGGATGTAGAAGTTCTTTCAGGGCTTTCTGTTAATGATGTGTTTGATAAGATTTCAGAGCTTGAATATATGATTGGTATGCGTTTTCACGCAAATGTTGCCGCAATAATATCAGGTGTAAAAACGCTTGCTATTAACTATGATATAAAAGTGAAGAAACTAGCAGACGAATACGACCTCCCTGTAATAGAGTTAAGCCAGCGAGATTTTACAAAAGAGTTCGACAAACTGGGGTAAATGTGTAGTATCACAATTGAGGTTGGCTTAGAAGTATAAATCCAACCGGTAGTTTTATGGAATGCCAACCGACAATAGGTCTACGTGCAAGTGTAAATGACAATAGGCGTGTCATATTACAATTAAGGGAGACTTGTAGTTTTTATATCCGTTTGTAATAGTACAATTGTCTCCCGTCCATTGGTCTACATACGTAGTATTATCTGAATTCGTTAGGCTGAAATCTTGTAAAGTTATTGAGATATCCGCCTATCGGAAGCATTGTATCTGTTTTGTCAAACATTTCCTGCGGGCCCATTCTGGCTTTTTCCTGAGCTTCAATTCTCGCATTGTAATCACTGTTGAGCTGATATTGCTTAACTTTTAACTGCTGATAACAGCCTAGTTTAGCATCACTATCTTCAAGAGCTCTGCATTCTTGAATACCGTTTTCAAATTCAATTCTTCTTTTATACCAGTAAGCAGCTGTTTCGTTAAGTTTTCCAAGCCCTTTAGGCTCATCAACATCCACATATGCCGGCGGTACAAAACTTTTCCACTCAGGTTCGTTTAGTCCGTCCAAACTTACTACATCTTCTGCAGCTGCGCAGAGAGGAAGCATTACGGCTAATAAAACGAGAATCTTTTTCATATAACTTACCCTTTTCTTTCGATTATATCATATCTTCTTCAATTTCTGCAATCGGCATAAATACCTTGACGCAGAAGCCGCATTCTTCATTTGAATAAAGTCTTATTTCACCGTCCATCGCTTCAACCAGACCTTTTACAATAAATAATCCAAGTCCGGTGCCGCGTGTTGTGCGTGTAGTGGAGTCATCAACCCTCGTAAACTTATCAAATAAAGTTTTCAATTTTTCCCGCGGAATTACATCGTAATCATTTTTTACGCTTACCGCAAGCCTGTCATTCCTAATTTCATAATCAAGAGTAATAGCAGAGTCGTCTTTGGAATACTTTATTGCATTCTCTATAAGGTTAACAAAAACCTGCTCAATTCTGTCATTGTCAGCAAGTATTTCTATCGGACAATCCTGCAAGTTATTTATAATCTCTTTGTTTGTATCGTTTTTTACAAGCATAATAGAATTTTCTATTACATTTTTTATCGGAACTCTTATAATATTTACGTTCAACCTTGCTCCTTCAATATCAGGAATAACAAGCAAATCTTCTATCATGCGCTTCAATCTTTCGGATTGTTTCTTGATAACCTTGAGTGACTTTTGTCTTGTTTCTTCGTCAATCTGAATATCCTGCCGCAGGAGTCTTGACGTATATCCGAGTATACTTGTAAGCGGAGTTCTAAATTCGTGGCTTACAGTATCAATCATGTTTGAGCGGAATTCGTTAACCTGTTTTAACTCCTTATTCTTCTTTTTAAGCTGAATGTAGGACTTGTGAATCTGGCTGACCATTCTGTTGAACTCATTTCCGAGGAAAACAATCTCGAAAGGCGTGAAAACATTGATTAAGAGCCTTATGCGTCTTTCGTAGTTTCCTTTTGATATCGCAATTATTGCCTTAAAAAGCTGTCTAATATTGATATACAGGTAATATGTGTATAATCCGACAACAAAGAATACCGTAAGCATGGTTACGAGTATTGAAAGTATGATTTTGTCGCGGTTATAGTCAATTGCTTTTCTTGTAACAGCTTCTGTAGTGTTAACTATTATAGTAACATCAGGATCTGTTTTTTTCAGGTAAACAAGCGGCTGGTTTTTTGTTTCGCCATATATAACAGGTTCGTCTTCTTTCAGCTCTTCCGGAAGTTCTGCAATACTTTTTTCATAGCCTTCTTGAGTATAGTTGCTGGAGGCGACTAAGTCATTATCAACAAGCACATAAATCTGTCTTTTATCTTCCGTAAGAGTTTTAAACAGATTTTGTTTGAGATTGTTCATATCAAGTACAGCAACAAGAACTCTTCCGTCTTTTAAGTTTTTGCTGAATACAGCATAATCATCCTGAATGCTGTACATTTTATATTTTTCAAGCTGATCTTTTTCTACAATTGCAAGTTCACGGTAGAAAGGAAGTCTTTCTATAATAGTGTCAAGATATTTTTGTTCCTGTGCAGGATTTTTGTAATACTCCATTGTTGCTATAATTTGCGAGAGCTCGTTATTTATGGAATGGTCAAAAACTTCAATTTCTTCTGAGACAATGTTTGCTATCATAACAGCGGCTTCTCTGAGCTGTGCTCTGTTTGACTGCTGGTTAATGTTGTTTATGATAATTCCGCTCACTGTCATTGGAATAAGCACGGCAAAGAAGCTTACAATAATTATTTGTTCTGCGATTTTTAGCCTTCTTTTGCTGAAAAATTGTGACATTTTTATCCCCCGAACGGCGTTAATTTGTATCCTACATTTGTTACTGTGTGTAAATATTTAGGATTTTTTGCGTCCGGCTCAATCTTGTTTCTTAGTGCGCCAACGTGAACCCTGAGCATTCTTACATCTTCATCGCTTGAGTAACCCCAGACCTCTTCAAGGAGTGTAGCAAGGGTTACAGGCTTATTGAAATGCTGGAGCAGACAGTATAAGATTTCAAACTCGGTTGGAGTAAGTTTCATTCTCTTATTTAGAATTATTGTTTCAAGAGTATCAGGCAGTATTTCAATCTCTCCTGCTTCAAGAATTTCATTTGAAGTTAATGTTTCTTCCTGCGGCTGGTTTCTTCTCAAAAGAACTCTTATTCTCAAAAGAACTTCCTGAATATCGAACGGTTTTACCAGATAATCATCCGCGCCGCTGTCAAATCCGCTTGTCTTGTCGCTGATTGTACCTTTTGCAGTAAGCATCAGAATTGGTACATTAATCTTTGCCTGACGGATGTTTTTGCACACATCAAATCCGTTCATCTTTGGCATCATAACATCAAGCAAAATCAGGTCATATTTATTGTTGAGAGCTTTGTTCAAGCCTTCCATGCCGTCAGAAGCCGTATCAACAAAATATCCGCTTGATGAAATATCAAACTCCAGTAAATCTCTTATTTCCGCGTCATCATCGACTATAAGTATTCGTTTTTTTTCTAACATTTATACCAACCCCTTAATGTTTTTATTTTAATATAAACCTGTAGGTTATGTCACTACTTTTTTTATGGTTTCTTCAATATTTAACTGGTATTTTTCACGTACTTGATTTAAATTCCAGCACAACAGCCCTATAATATGGCTGAGTGCGTATAGTGTATAAAGCAGCTCACGTTGTTCTGCATTTTGCATAAAACAGCTTTTTTCACCGAGTTCAATTTCAAGTTTTTCATAAATTATTTTCAATGCATCAAGCGAGCGTGACATTTCTGCTGTTATATCTTCTAAATCCATGATGACCTCCAATTATAATATTATTATAATTTCATTATAATCTATCTGTCAAGTTTTATTATAATATTGTTATAACAATATTATAATGGAGTGTTTATGGCTAAAAAACTTACGCAAATAGGTACAAGTTGGGGTGTGATTATCCCAAAGCCACTATTAGAAGTTCTCAAAATCAATCCGGTTCAGGATAAAATAGATTTTGAAATTGAAGGTGAAACATTAAAAATTACAAAGGTTAAGCAGGACTAGGGCAAAATTTATTTTTTCAAAGTAACAGGCGGCGGCTGGATATACAAAGGTTTGAGCTTGCGCCAGTCTGTTTCTTCTTTTTTTGCTCCGAGTTTTGCTAAAATTTCTCCAATCGGGTATTCACCCTGCTGGTACGAAACTGCTTCGGAAGCAAATCCGCTTAATCTTTCTTTCAGGCTGTCATCTGTTACAACCCTGCGGCCTTTAACCAGTTCATCAACTTCTTCTAGTTCTATTGCGCCTAAGATTTTGCCGTCATAAACGTACGCCTTGTTTTTTCTTGCATCAAGTGCTACTAAATCGTTTCCGCCAAGGATTTTAGAAAGAATTTCGAGCGAAGAAACTCCGGCTGCTTTGATGTTAAGCTGCTGGGCAAGTACTCTTGCTACTGTTGTGCAGGCTCTTATGCCGGTAAAACTTCCCGGGCCGATATCAGTTGTAATGAGTTCAATGTCATCAGGTGTAAGTCCGGCGTCTTTCAGTACTTTAACAATGGTTGAGATTAAATACGCCGAGTGATAATTCTTTCCATCAGACAAAATTGTTTCGCTATGAATAATATTATTATCCTCACTGAGGGTTATATATGTTTTATCAAGACAGGTGTCAAAAGCCAGTATCTTCAATTTTTTTCCTTTCCTGTGGAGGAGCATATTACCCCTAAGCCTTCTATAACTTTTTGATTTCTTTCTCCGACAGATTTGAACTCATAAATTCTGCTGTCATCGTCATCGTATGTAACATTGATTTCAATTCTCTCAAACGGGAGTTCGCCTTGAGAAAATTCTGCCCATTCAACGAAGGTTATTTTTCTGCCGGTTGAGTATTCTCTAAGCTCATCCGTAATTGTTTTTATTCCAACGTTTTCCAGCCTGTATAAATCGAAATGATAAACAGGGATAGAGGCGCTGTGGTATTCGTTCAGAATAACAAAACTTGGACTTGTAACTTTTTCTTTAATCCCGAGAGCTTCTGCAACAAGCTTAACAAATGCTGTTTTTCCGGCTCCTATTTCTCCGAAAAGGTTTACAAAACAACCTTCTTCTTTTACTAAATTTGCGAATTTATATGCAAGAGCCTTTGTATCTTCTAAACTTACACATTTTTGCTTATACATACCCTGTTCCTTCCGCTTTCTTTTGCTTCATACAAAGCGCTGTCTGCTCTTTTAAATAATTCTTCTCCGTTCTCTTCCTGACCGAATTCAGCAAGTCCCATGCTTATTGTGACATTTATATTTTTTTTGTCAACAAAAATTGGTGTTTCTTCAACGGCTTTTCTTAGACGTTCTCCGACAATTACTGCTTCTTCTATATGCGTATATGGCAGAAGAACTGCAAATTCTTCTCCGCCGTATCTTGCGGGGATATCTGATTCACGAAGCTGAGCTTTTATAACCGAAGCAGCTGTTCTCAAAACTTCATCTCCGCTCGCATGGCCGTATGTATCATTTACTTTTTTAAAGAAATCAATATCAATCATCATCGCGCAGAGCGGTGTTTTTTGACGTTTGGTTGTTGCAATCTCCTGTTTTAACCGGATTTCAAACTGCCGCCTGTTGTTAAGGTTTGTTAGAGCATCCAGAGTTGCGTACTGGAGAACTTTTGAGTATGTGTTTGCCCTGTTGATTGTAATTGCTGACTGTCTTGTAAGCTGTTCAAGATAGCTTATGTCGCGTTTTGAAAGCTTATCGAGCGTGCTTCTTGCTACTATACAGCCGGATAATTCGCCATCTGATACAAGCGGGAAAGCGCCAATTTTATCATTATTTGTAAGTATGTATCCTGTTTCCGGCGTAAGCTGTTTCAAAGCTTCATAAATTCTTTCATCTTTGCAGGCTTTCGGCCAGACAAGCTTAAATTCGCCGTCCTGTTTCAAGAATACATAAATCAAATGGTCTGATATAAACCTGTCAAGCATTTCGCCGATTAGGGGAACAATATAATTTAATTCGTACTGGGTTTCAATGATTTTTGCAATATTTTTCATTGAGTCGTGGAATTCTACGTTTATTTTTGACTGTTCATTAAGCACAATGTTTTGCAGTTTTAGCGAAACCTGAGAAGCAAGGATTTTTATCAAGAACAGGAATTCTGTATTAATTGTGGTATTTTCTTCAAATTCTAATTCCATAACTCCGAAGTCAGAGCCGTCTTTGTGCATAGGAACGGCAAGTGATGTGATTTTGAAACTTATGCCTCCATTGAGTGCAGGGAGTTTATATGCTTTTGAATTAATAACAAAATCTTCGTCCTTAAGGTTTTCATAGATTTTATAAATTTCTGACTCATCGGGAATTACGCTCCAGTTGTTTGAGCTGTCGCGCATTGTGTTAGTAACATTATCAAATACAAAGATTTGAAGTCTTTTGACAGGTACAATCTGCTGTAGAAGCTGTTTTATGCCATCTGCAAGTTCTTTTGTGTCTATTTCGGAGATGAGCAGGTTAGAAATTTTCGATAAAAAGTGAAGATTTTCCATTAATAAATTTCCTCCTCTTCTTCATTGAAATACTCAAAACCTGCACAGGTTTTAAAGTTTTTGAGTATTGCTTTATCAAATTCTTCATCCGGAACGATTTTGCCGTTAACGTATGTGTAGCCGACATTTCCGAGCGGTTCGTCAGAAAGTTTTTGTGTATAATATTCATCGCTTGTGATAAATTTTCGAGTTGCATCGTTTAGAAGGTTAAAAATATAAGTAGATTCAAGAGTAGATGAATCCGGCTCTTCCAGAATTAATATAGCTGCTTTGTGGAGTTCGCTTATAGAATCTCTGTGCCTGTTCAGCTGTCTTAAGAGAACTGCAAGGTTGTAATGGGCTTCAAATTTCATCGGCTCCAGCTTAATTGCGGAACAGTAGTCAAGTCCTGCTTCTCTGTATTCGCCTCTTAGGTGGTGTGCAACAGCTTTGTTGTAATAAACATCATAGTTTTTCTTGAGAAACTTAAGCGATTTTTCATAAGCTTCTATTGCTTCTCCCAGATATTTAAATACCAGATATCTTTTATCGAGCGGAAGATACATTGCTTTTTGTTTATAAGCAACGCCTTTATTGTAATATGCAAGTCCTCTGTTTGCTTTTACACTTTTTACATTACTGTAGACAAAAGGTATCCAGAGTTTAAATAATCGTATCTGGGTGACTGTATCAAACTGTTCGATTGCTTCGTCAAAGAAGCCTAAATCTTCTGAGTAAACTATTCCAAGATTCATACGCGCCATAACAAATTTTGGATTGTATTTGATAGCGTGTTCATAAGCATCAACAGCTGAGAAATAGTCTTCATAGACAGCATAAATGTTTCCGAGGTTAAACCATGCTTCGTAATGTTCCGGATAGAGCCTTAAACCTTCTTTATAATAATCGAGAGTTTTAGCCATATTATCCTGTGAGTATGCCTGATCGCCTTTGTAGATGTAATACATTCCTTTGGCTTTCATAGCCTGCTTCTCAATCCAGCCCCAGAAAAAGAATGCCAGAAGTGCAAGTATGCAGATGAGAATAACCAGCGTAACTTTAGAAAATAATTTTCGTAAAAAACGTTTCATACAGTCAAATTATAGCATAAGAGTTGAAGGGGGGGAAGGTGGGGTAAAAATCTCTACTAGCAAAAAATTTTTTTTCTCACTTTATTATATATTATGAAGATTGATTTTGTAACACAATTTAAAAACGTGACATTCCAAAAACAGAAAAAGGATAATTTTAGTTCTCAAAAGCAGAAAGACAGCAAAGATAAACTTTTATACTATACTCTCGGCGGATTGGCTTTAGCTGTAGCCGGTGCGGTTTTATATAATAAAAAAGCTGGTTCAAACAAAACTTTTTTTGATAAAAACAAATACATATCAGGATTTGAGACAGTCTGTTTCTTCCAGACAAATGGAAGAAACAGAACAAAGAGCGGCAGTATTAGATAATTATAAGTTAATAAATGAGCTGGAGGTATCACATGATAAAGATATCTTCAAGAGATTAGCCGCAGTAATGCATTTGAATAAGTTGGAGTCTGTAGATTGTCCTAGATTAATTACAACAAATGCGCCTGATGGAAAATTAAATGATATTTGCAATTTCTTTCAAAGCGAATTTAAATTTTCATCAAAAAATTTGAAATACGATAATAATATAAGCGAGTTGATTAAATCGATAGATAAACAATCTAAACCTGTAGAAAAAAATACAGGAGTATGCGTTTCAATAAATAATTTTGACCAATTCCTAAAAGATTTAAATAAAGATGAAGAATTAAAGCAGAAATTTTTTGATATTTTAGAGCAAAGCAACAACAACATTATTTTTATAGGTAATGTTTCCTCAAAAGATTCAGTCGTATTAAATAATCAAATTTTTCTTCCATTTAAACTCTAACAGTTGTGCATCAGTCAAAATTTTACAATTGTGCCAAGATATGGTATAATAAGCGCATGTTTACAGGAATTGCAGAAGAAACCGGTAAAATCCAAACTATCAGAGAAAATGATATTGAAATTGAGTGCAAAAAGGTTCTGGAAGGAACGCAAATCGGTGACAGCATTGCAGTTAACGGTGTCTGTCTTACTGTGGTACAAAAATCTGAAAATTCTTTTAAGGCTGATATGTCGCCGGAAACTTTCCGTGTAACTGCATTTAAGGGGCTAAAATCAGGCACGGCTGTTAATCTTGAACGTGCAATGCCTGCAAACGGACGATTTGGCGGACATATTGTATCAGGGCATATTGACGGAACAGCAAAAGTTATTTCGCTTAACAGAAACAGAGAAAGTTTTGATTTGGAAATTGAACTTTCTGATGAGCAAATTCGTTATGTAATTAGGAAAGGTTCAATCTGTGTGAACGGAATCAGCCTTACTGTTGCGGAAATATCGGGAAAAAGAATTAAAATTGCGGTTATTCCGCATACTTACGAATGCACCGCTTTATCGGAATTAAAAACCGGAGAGAATGTAAACATTGAAGTTGATATTATGGCAAAATATATTGAAAAATTTTTATCAATGAGCGATAATAGGTCAGGAATAAATATGGATTTTCTCCAGAGAAATGGATTTTGCTGATTATGACAAATCAATTTAATACAATAGAAGAAGCACTCGAGGATTTTAAATCAGGGAAACCTATCATTGTAGCAGATGATGAGGATAGAGAGAATGAAGGCGACCTAATCTGCTCTGCACAGTTTGTAACTCCCGAGCTTGTGAACTTCATCACAAAAGAGTGCCGTGGAATTGTTTGTCTGGCTATTTCACAGGAAATAGCACACCAGCTTGATTTGCCGCAAATGGTAGAAAAAAATACCGAAAGCATGCAGACAGCATTTTCTCTGAGTATTGATGCACACCCGAGATACGGCGTTACTACCGGTGTTTCTGCATTTGACAGGGCTAAAACTATTGAAGTTGCGATTGCACCTGACGCACAGCCTTCTGATTTACGCAGACCGGGGCATTTGTTTCCGTGTGTTGCAAGAAAAGGCGGGGTGCTTAAACGCTGCGGACATACGGAGGCTGTTGTTGATTTAGCGCGTATGTGCGGGCACAGAGAAGCCGGTATTATGTGCGAAATTATGAAAGATAACGGCGAAATGGCGCGCAGAGATGACTTGCATGAGTTTGCAGAAAAACATAATATAAAATTTATCACGGTTTCTGATTTAATAGCGTACAGGCTTAAACGTGAAACTTTTGTGAAAAGAGAGGTTGAAGTATTTCTCCCTACACAGTTCGGCGATTTTAATATAATCGGTTATACAGACACTATTACAGGGTGCGAGCATGTTGCACTGGTTAAAGATGACGGCTCTGACAGAGTTCCGCTTGTAAGAGTGCACAGCGAATGTCTGACAGGCGATATTTTCCACAGCCTTAAATGCGACTGTAACTGGCAGCTTCATACTGCACTCAAAATGATTGAAGAATATGGCAAAGGAGCTCTTGTTTATATCAGAGATCACGAAGGGCGTGGAATAGGGCTTATCAATAAGCTTAAAACATACAAGCTTCAGGAACAGGGGCAAGATACTGTAGAAGCTAATGTGTCGCTGGGGTTTGCACCTGATTTAAGAAACTATGGGGTCGGAGCTCAAATTATTCTGGATTTGGGATTCAATAACTTTAACCTTATTACAAATAACCCTAAGAAAATAATAGGCCTTAAAGGATACGGACTTACAATACACGAAAATATTAATCTTAAATCAGAAGTAAATAAATACAATGAGCGTTATATAAATACTAAACGCGAAAAAATGCATCATCTAATGTAAAGGAAATTTTATGGCAGAAACAGCATACGAAGTAGAATTGTTAAACGGAAATATCTCTAAAATCTTTGCAGGTGTGTACAATGATTTTAAAGCTAAGGCTGTAAATGAATATAAATTTGAGCTCGAACCTCTGCCATATGAGGAATTTATTGATGCTGTAGAAAAAAATTATATGCAGTGCATTGTGCTTAAAGAAAATGATATTCCAACAGCGTTTCTTGTTTATACGACTTCAATATCCGAGGCTGTTGAGCTTAATTTAATACACTGCCTTGGAACAGAAGATGAAATTACAAAAGTTAAGCTCCTTGTTGAGAAATTTCTGGAGTTTACTGAAACAGAACGCCAGAACAAGGTTGTTTCTTATCCCATGATAGGGCATCAATCTGTTTTCACTGCTGATATTGCAAGATTTGGATTTAAATATATCGGGCTTGCAGTTTTGAGATTTATTATGGGAAATGCTTCTTCTGAAAGAATTCTCGAAAATATGAAACTTTCAGATAAGCCGGATGATTACAAAATAGTAAGCTATGATGATTCATACAGGGATGATGCTGTAAGAATAATTCACGAGTCTTTTAAAGATACGCAGGACGCAATTTATGATACAAGATTTCTATCAATGGAAGGAACAACAGATATTATAAACAAAGTTGTTGAGAATGTTTATGGTGAATTTCTGCCGGATGTAACATCAGTTCTGCTTTATAAAGATGCACCTGTAGGTTTTGCATTTGCAAATGTTACCGGAGGAAAGATTGCAAATATTCCTCTTGTAGCTATAGAAAAAGAACACAGAGGTCATGGCTTCTCCGAACATCTGCTTAACAGGGCAATAAAAACCATTGTTGACTGGACAAAGCTGGGAAAACGCGTTTTCAGCGAAATAAATGTTACAACTGAAACTAATAATTATAAAGCATTAAAAATGTATAGAAGAATAGGTTTCCGTGAAGATTACTGCTATCCTCAAGCATATTTATTACAAAAGAAAAAATAATATACACTAAATGGTTTAATTACTAAACTTCACTTTTATGTCAACATAAAAAGTGAAAAAGAGAAAGGAGAAGTATGAAACTATCTAAACAAATTATGGCAACACTTGGTGTTGTTTGTGTAACATCATGTGCTGCAATGGCCGGCGAGCCTGCTGACATACAGGCTTATGCTCATCCGACACTATTCGGAACCCAGGGTCATACAATGGTTAATACTGACAGTAATGTAATTATTGGCGGCAAGGTATACAAGCCATGCACTGCAAAAACCATGGAAGGTAAGCAGAATGTTGTAATTGCGCGTTGTGCTAAGCAAATGCTTAACGACATGAAAGGCAAAATGGATGCTAAAAGAGCAGGTTTATTTAACCCTAAAATGCCTGTATTGCGGTCTGAATTAGCATTTATTATTGCTGACGGTTTGAATTTAAAAGCGGCAAATGCTAATAAATATTCTGATGTAGCAGCTGACTACTGGGCAAAAGAACAAATTGACAGAGCTCTTGGCGCAGATGTTATGATTGGATATCCTGACTCTACTTTCAAACCGGATCAACCTATTACAAAAGCAGAAGTTTTTGCTACTTTCGCTAAAATGATGGATGTATCAGCTGATAAGAAAGCTGCGCCGGTATTTGAAGGACAGGCTGTAAAATTTGTTCCGGCATGGGCAAACGGCGCTGCTAACGAAGTTATTGCTTCCGGTATTTTGAATAAATTACCTGACAAAGATAAAGTTGTTAATGACGAATACTTATCAAAAGAACAGGTTGCTTTTATGCTTGGCGCAATGAAAGCAGGATTTAATATTGATACGTCTAACGGTGTTACTAACTGTGCAACAAAACATGAAACAATACAGCTTAAGATAAAATTGAGCGAAAGAATCAGCGCAAGAACATCAAACACAGGCGATACATTTACAGCTAAAACAGTTGAAGATGCAACAATCGGCGGCGTATGCTACCCTGCAGGTTCTACTGTAAAAGGTATTGTATCATCAGTATCAAGACCTGGTGTTAAGAACCCTGGCTATGTAGAAATTGAATTCAAATCAATTTCAAATGGGGACAACTGTGCAGAATTCCCTAAACAAATGTCTTGTGCATCAGTTGATGTTTCAAAAAACCCTAACGTGGTTTCTAGAGTTCTCGCAGCTCCTTTCTCAATGGTTGGCAGAGTTGCCGGTGTTGCTGGAAGAACAGCTTCTTCAGCTGTAGAAGTTGTTGCAAACGGAGTTGAAGAATACGGCGATAACTGGTCTGATGCTTTTGCAGATACAGCTTCTTTACACCCGCTAAAAGGACTTAAGAGCGTTGGAAGCAGCTTTATTACTGTTGGTAAAGGTGTTTACAATATATGCAAGTTAACTGCAAGCGGAGTATTCGGTGTTGGTTATGAATTTGTTGACGAAGCTAAGTACATTTTTGTACCTAATACAACCAATGATTCAAGCTTGAATCCGGACGAAGTTTTAACGATTCTTTACTAAGATAAATTAAAATAGATTTCTAAAGCCCCTGTCAGTATTACCTGACAGGGGCTTTAGTTACAAAACTTAATATTTTCTTTCCAAAAAGGCAATTTTTTTTCTTGTCATGACTTTATATATATATCCAGGATATCAGATAGCATTACATAGTAAAGGAGAAATATATGGCAAGAGTACTAATTTCAATGCCCGAAGAATTTTTAGACAGAATCGATCAAGTAGCAGAAGGTGAAAATAGAACACGTTCTGAGTTAATCAGAGAAGCGCTTAGAAGTTACATGTATAAAAGCAGGGTAAAGGCTAATACTATGGCTGGAAAAAATGCAGCAATTTTAGAAGCTCTATTGGATTAGAAGAAGCGAACGGGTAGTTACAAAATACATTTGGTTTGTATTTACCCCCGGAAAAAGGAAAAGGGAAAATTTAGGAAAATAAGACACCGCTCAATGCAGCGGTGTTTCTTTATATGTTTTCAAAAGAGTCAATCACTATGTCGACTATTGCAGTACCTTGATGTCTTATTGCTTTTTCCAGTGCTGGAATTAATTCTTCTTTTGTTCTTACGCGGACTGCAAACAGGTCATAAGCTTCTGCAATTTTTGTGAAATCAGGATTTGTCATTTCAACTTGGTAGCAGTTATTATAAAATTTCTCCTGCATCTGCCGGACCATACCGAGATAGCTGTTATTCATAATAATTATTTTTACAGGAATATGGTGTTCTCTACAGGTAGCAAGTTCTTGCAGATTCATCTGGAATGAGCCGTCGCCTGTAATATTTAAAACGAGGTTTTCAGGCTTTGCCAGATAAGCTCCTATTGCCGCAGGCAGACCGAAACCCATTGTCCCGAGCCCTCCGGAGGTTATGAATTTTCGGGGCTTATTGAAATTAAAAAACTCGGCAGTAAGCATTTGATGCTGCCCGACATCGGTAACAACAACCGGTTCATAGTAGCGAGTATATTCTGAAAGAGTTTCCAGTACGTATGAGGATTGCAGAAAATTTGATTTTTTTTCTAATGGTATAATGTTTTCTTTTAGCACATCGACTTCCATGCGCCATTTTTCTTGAGGCACAAACAATTTTTTATTCTCAAGACATTGTTCGATAAAACATTTTACATCTGCTGTAATATTTAGTTCTGACATTCTTGAATTCCGGCAGATATTAATAGAAACTACTTTGCGATTTTTAGTGAAATCATTATTCTTGCATGTTGAGCGGTCAGAGAAGGCGGTACCGAGTGCAATTAATAAATCGCATTGTTTAAGTGCTTCATTTGCAGGCTCAACTCCATTTAATCCAATCATACCAAGGTACAAATTATTTTCTGAGGGGTAAATACCTATTCCCATTAAAGTTGAAACTACAGGGATTTGTAAAGCTGACACAAATTTTTCTATTTCTTCCGAAGCATCAATACATCCTCCGCCTATTAGCATAAGCGGTCTTTTAGAAGCATTAAGAAGGTTTGTAAATTCCTTTAATTTTTCAGAGAAATCTTTTTTAGATATTTTTGCTGTCGGAATTGAAGCTCTGTTTTCATTTCTGTATTCATCTTCAAGAATATTTCTTGGCAGTATTACAACAACAGGGCCTTTTACTCCTTTAGAAGCTTCCTTGAATGCCTCTTGTATAATTTGTGCAATATCGTCCTGAGGATTAAGTTTGAATGTTTTTTTGCAGCAGGAACCTGCAATTGCCTGAATATCTACTGATTGAAAAATTTTACCTTTTTTATCAGCCCCTGCAACATCACCTGCAAGAATAACAAGCGGAGTTGAATCAGCATATGCATTTGCAATTCCGGTGATTGTATTTGTAAATCCCGGGCCTGAGGTTACAAGGACAACTCCTGTTTTCCCGCTGGCACGGGCATAGCCTTCTGCAGCATGTATAGCAGCCTGTTCGTGCCTGACAAGATAATGTTTAATCGTATCGGCTTTAGAAAGTTCATTATAAATACTTAAAACAGAGGCGCCAGGGTATCCGAAAATACTGTCGACACCAAGAGAACTTAGTGTCTTTACCAGAACAGATGCAGATGTTTTAATTTGTAATAGGTTTGTCATTGCATTGATATTATACACCAAAAATTAAAAGCTTGATTTATATTTTTGTTTAAAGTAAAATTATCATGCATTAGCTGATACAAAGTATTGGATAGTGTGTTGACAATCAAAGCGGTAGCAAGTAAAAGGTTATCGGGATGTAGCGCAGTTTGACTCTGCCGACGAGAACGATTAAGTATCGTTCGAGGAGAGGTAGCACCGAAGGTGCGCTACAATAAGAAAAATCAAGACCGGGATGTAGCGCAGTTTGGTAGCGCACCTCGCTTGGGACGAGGGGGTCGCACGTTCGAATCGTGTCATCCCGACCATTTAAAAAAGAAGCTCTAGGGCTTCTTTTTTTGTGTATTAATCATGCGGTATCGGCCCGTGAAGGCGTTTATACAGGTTCATTATATATTCATCATACTTTTTACCCTTAACTAGTCCCTTAAAGACCTCTGCTACAAATTCACGGCCGTCATCTTTTTTTACAGCATATTCAGAAACATCTTCTTTAATTTTTTCTAGATTTGCATTTTTCCAGACTTCTCTGCACTCTTTGAGCGGCGGTATATTCTGAAAATGGAGCCAGTGCCCGATTTCATGAAAAAGAGCATCAAACCGCTCTTCTACCGGTTTTTTTATATTTGCCTTGGAAATAAAAAGGTATAATTTATCAAAAACTTTTATACAGCTGGATTGTTTTATAAACTTTGGCCGAAATGCGATTTTAGAGGGCAGACTGTCAACTTTTCCGGACAGGAGTTTTAGTCCTTCTTCCTGATAACGCTTAGTTTCGGCATTATTTCTATTAATGTACAGAAGCGAATTATATAAACATTTATACTTCAAAGCAGTTATTCTTGATGAAATTCTCATATTTTGTAAATCTTTTTGTCATCTTTGTTTAAATCCTGTTTTGCTTCTTTAGAGCAGCATTCAAGGTTTTTCATTAGTATTCCAGAAATAAAAGGTACGACATTACTGATTTGTACGGGTTTTCCACTTTCCGTAAGCATTATACTATCGTTATCTTCCCATAGAGTTTTTAAATCGGCGTCAAAAAACGGAGAGTCTGCATTTCCTTTTCCTGCAAAGTAATTTCCGTCTTTTTTGCTGAAAATAACTTCATCTCCAATATGAATTGCGCTTTCTTTCTTGTTATGTGCAAAGCCGAGCGGAATAACTTTTATTTTGTCCCTGACTTCTAGAACTTTTTTGATTATTGCGGAAACTCCCGGCTGGAATTTGTATTTCATAGGCAGGAATGTCAAGGCAGCCAGAGCACCTTCAGGAAAAATAAACAGGTTTGTTTTTCCGTCGATAATTTGTTTTGCTAAATTTTTAATTACAGAAGCATTCTTGAACTGCTTATCCTTGTCCGCTAAACCTGCGTAGACCGGTACAACACCCATCCACTCAAGTTCTTTACCGCCGTCTTTAGCTTTTTTAAGAACTCCTGTGTTAGCTAAAATTTTACTTCTTGGACAGGTTTCAGCTTTAGAGTGGTAAATATATTCCCTGTAAAGCAGGGTATTAAAAAATTTTGCTGCATTAATATCTCTGCCCTGAGTTGTGGTGTGGTTCATTATGAAAATGTATGGTTCGTCAGATTGAACAATTTTTTGCAGCCTGCCAGTTTCAACATTAATTTCAACAACTTCTTTGCACCAATTTTTTACGCGGTTATAAATATATTTGATATAATCAGCAGAATTGACGTCAAGCTTTTTATAAGCAGACACAGTATTATTAGAGAGGAGGGCAGAACCTTTAAAGCTCTGCCCCCTGTAATAATTGTTATTATTAATTCCTGAAATCGGTAATATCATCTCTAGCAATCGCAATCATCACCGCAGCAGATAGAATCACAAGGATTCCAGCCTTCGTCGTTACCTTTGATAACTTCATCTTCAACAGCTTTATCAGGCTTTGAAAGACCTTTTACAAAAGTATCAGCAGCCAGACCTGCTCCAGCAACAGTCATAAGACCAGCAGCAGCTTTTTTTACAAATTGTTGTTTGTTACCGAATGTTGTTACACCAATAGCATTGATTTTCATTGTTTTTCTTTTCCTTTCTTCCATTTAGGATGGTAATTTTATACTTTTCCTCACTTTAATAATTTTAGATAATACTGCAGAAAAAAATAGCGGGATTATGATTATACGTTTAGCGTTAATGCAGGTTTTTCTGCAAATTTGGCCGGCATATTTGGGCAGAGGAGTATTTTCAGCTGTCCTGTTTTCAAATTGAATTTTTGCACCAAAATTAGTATTTGTTATGCCATGTATATTCATATCTTAAGTATGATTTTAGCATAGGTTTTGCGAACTTCAAGAAAAGTATATACGATTTTTATAAAAATTTACATTAAATATAGGAGTTTATTTTTTATTATTTACGCGTTTATCAAAAATTTTCTGTGCAGCGAGCGTGCCACCGAATAGTGAGAAAAAAATCACCGGTATTCTGTAGGCTGATTTTAAATTTTTAGTTAGTGCACTGGATACTGATAAGAATAGAAGTGGGACAAGTGTATCATTTACAAGGTAACCGGTTGTGTGTTTAAGTCTTTTGTCAAACTCTCTATCTTTTGCGATTTCTATGGCATCGGCTCCTATCATTCCAGCAGAGAGAAACCGCATCTTGGGCATATCTGTCACACTGGTGTAGAAAATATCTCTTGTATTTTCATCTGTGAATTTAGCGATATTGCTGTCTATGTAAATTGCGAATTTATTTTTTTCAGGATTTTTTCTATTGTATTTAGGCTGTTGAAAATCTGTTTTTGATAATAGATAATCTGCTCCGAGTGCACCCAATATACCTGCAGCTGTTGACATAAACCCTGCTGTGAGTTCTTTAATTATTTCAGTAGTGTAGCTTATTGAGCTTTTAACTCCTCTGTGAATACTTGAATCGTTAATTTTTTTTGATATTTCCGTGACAGCATTATTATAAATTTTTGATTTCCCAATTTTGTTGGAAATTCCGTGGTTTGCAAGCATTCCCAGTGCTGCACCTGAAAGCACAACACAATCTTTGATGAGAAATCTGTCTTTGTATTTAGGGCTCGCATTTTTATAATCCTTGTATGTTTTGTAACATCCGCTTGTAATGAAAAGGGATGTGGAGAGTACTGATGAAGAAAGCAGCTTGTCAACAAGGATATTTGTTTTCATATATTAATAAAAGCATGAAAAAATTTTTTTTTTCATGCTTTTATTTTGACTTTGTTTATTGACGTAATCGTTCGTTAACTTTTTCAATTCCATTAGCCATATTTTTATTAAAATTTTTCAAAGTAGTATCAACAAGTTTTTTTACATCTATACGTGCTTTTCCTTTACTTGATAAACCTCTGGCGCCTCTGCCTGTAATCATACCATCAGAGTTAAGAGCTTGTGTTACCGCGTCGCTGTACGCAGAGTTAAAAATATCTGAAAATTCGTCAGTATAAATAATTCCTTGTGACTTTAACTGAGATTCGACGATTTTATTTAGTTGAGGTTTTAGAGAACCATTGAGTAGTTGACAGGCCTTTTCGTATGCTTTCTCTTTTGAGCCACTCCAACCTTTGCCGCGTTCATATATTTCTCCTGTACCATAACCATTTATGGAAGAATAATTGATTTCATTACTATCAATTTTAATTTCAATTTCAATAGTAATACTACCGCCGCCGCCAGAACCATTGGAATCATCCTTGGAATTGCTGTCTTCTGAGTTGTCTGAAGAATTTGTATCATTGTTAACAGCCGGCAAATCAGGCATATCTACAGGGTTATTTGAAACTGTACCATCCTGATAAACATATATTTTGTATCTGTCATAACCCTCTTTATTTGGCTTTTTCGCACCATTTGTGTCTATCTGAATTATACCGGGTGTTTTTAAATCTTTGAACTCTGTAACAGGTAGAACCCAAGCAACTCCGTCGTTTGTTGTAAGCGTAGCTTTCCCATCAAGACTGGCATTAGCACTGCAGCTTACTGAAGAAACTACATTTAATTTGGCGGCAAAAAGTCCACAAAACTTTGTTGGACCCTCATATTTTTTGCCTTCATAAATAACCCATTCAGTATTGCCAAAAAACTGAGGAGCATTCTTGCCGTCAACTTCCGGATACAGATCCTCATCATGTACCATAGAAGGAACTAGACGCGTAGTAAGGTTGTATGCCTTTTTAAACATACGTGCTTCTCTATCCGGTATAATCTTTTTTAGTACCTGTAAACACAGTAATGCAATTACTATTACACAAGCTACAACAATAAGAACTTCTGCAAGAGAAAATCCTTTTGCCTGTGTGTTTGTCTGTACGATAAATGGTGTGTTTCCGCTCATGCTATCCTTTCCTTTCTTAACATAACATTTCTATTAAAATGTTATGTTATCAGGCAGGATAAGACATACACACAGAATAATAATGCTGTAAAAATTCAATACAAAGTAATAAGCGTAGAATATAATAGCAATTTAAAATATATATAACATTCTAATAGAAATGTTATATATTATGACTAATATAATTATAACGTATTTTTTACACAATGCAATATATGGATTATAATAGCAATATGAAAAAAATTTTTTTGCACATGATTTTAATTTTACTTGCTCTTTCAATGATAGTGCCCTTTTTATTAATGTTTTTGATTTCACTCAGCGGCAATGAGAATATTTTTACAGAATACAAATCCATTAATTTATCTTTTGCGGCATACAGAAATGTTTTTGCTTCAATTCCTCTTGTAAAATATTTTTTAAACAGCCTTATTGTTGCTTTTATTACTACTCTGGGGCAGGTTATTGTTTCTGCATTTGCCGGTTATGGCTTTGCAAGACTAGATTTTAAAGGCAGAGATGCCCTATTTTTTATTATCATTCTTACAATGATGGTTCCGCCACAGGTTAATATTGTTCCGCTTTTTTACATTATGAGTAAACTTGGATGGATAAATACTTATCAGGCACTGATTGTACCGGGAATTTTCGGCGGATTTGGTGTATTCATGATGAGGCAGTATTTTCAGAGTTTCTCAAAAGACCTGGAAGATGCTTCTAAGCTTGACGGATGTAATGTTTTTCAAACTTTTTACAAAATAGCTCTTCCCTCTGCTCTTCCCGCAATTGCAACTCTTGGGATTTTTACTTTTGTGACTACATGGAATAGTTTTATGTGGCCTTTGATTGTAACTAATACAGAAAATATGCGCACTCTTGCTGTAGGGCTTACTATTTTTAAAAGCTCGTTTAGAGAAATTACAATGTGGGGTGAACTTATGGCATGTGCCTGCATATGTTCAATTCCTGTAATTGTAATTTTTATTCTCGGGAAAAAATATTTGATAAACAACCCTATGGCCGGCGCCGGCAAAGAGGGTTAAGGGGTAAATAAAGCTTGTAGTTTTGACGAAACAACTACTCCGCCGGGTGAAAAAGGGGGTAAATAAAGTTTGTAGTCTTGACAAAATAACTACTCCGCCGGATGAAAAAGGGGGAAATAAAGCTTGTAGTACAAGTGATAATTATTCTACAGAGGCGAGCATTGCATTGACTTCTGCAATCAAATCTTCATTTTTTGTCTTTACTGCATTTACGAGCGCCTTTTTAAGCAGTGATTTTGCTTTGTTTGGGCTGTTAAAACTAATCATAAGTTCTGCTGCTGCTTTGTAGTTTTGCGCAATTTCTTCAGGAGAATTAGAAAGTTCATAGTTTTTAACAGCTTCTGCGTAGTATTTTAAAGCTTTGTCCTTTTTCTTGAATTGTACGCAGGCATCTGCAGTGTTGCTTAAAACATAACCTTTCATTGAATTGTCTGTTGTCTGTTCAATGAGTTTTCTTGCAACATCATAATAATCAAAAGCATTTTCATCATACTTATCAGTAAAGATATTTGCCATTCTTGTAAGTGAATCAGATTGCCCGATTAAGTCATCAGATTTACCGGCATAAGAAATTGAAGTCATATAGTGGTTTAATGCCGGTCCAACTTCATTAACGTCATCATAAATCTGAGCCATCGAAAAATGTGCTCTTGATTTAACATTAACATCTGTAGTGTACTGCAAGGATTTATTGTAGCTGTTAAGCGCCTGAACGAAGTGGTCATTGTCATCATAGATTTTGCCTATTTCCAGACAAATTCTTGATTGAGTTTCGTTGTCATTAAGTTCGCTTGCTCTTGCAAAAGCTTCTTTAAACATCTGCATTGCTCTTTGCGGGTTGTTTGAGAATGCCTGTTTTTTGGCTTCTACAAATAGAGATTTTAATTTAGTGTCCTGTGGAATGATGGTTATATTCGGTTTTTTAGATATTGTTTGTTTGGCCTGGATAAATTCTTCTTCAAAATTAAGTTCTTCAGGTTCAATTTCGATAATTTCTTCATGAGCTTCCTGAACAACAGGTTCCGGTTCCGGAGCAGGTGCTTGTTCAGTCTGCTGCTGCGGTGCAGGTTTCTTTTCCTCTCTGTTTTCAGGAAATTTTACAAGGAAGTTCGGGTTAACTTCTGCTTCGTCATAGCTATAGTTAATTCTCTGTAAAAATAGTGCATCCAGCCAGTTTTGAACAACTTTTGAATCTTTGTTCAAGGTTTCTGAAATATATTTATCCAGCATTGAGGCTGCAATTTTCAAGTTGCTTTGGATAAGGTTAACCTGCGGATGCGGTTCTCTAACCTGCTGTTCAACAATTTGCAGATAATGATTAACCTGCTCTTCGATATCTGCTGGTGTTGCAATTGCCTTAATTGTATTACGAAAATCTTTTATTATCTGTGCAATATTAACTTTATTACTTCTTTGCGGCTGCTGCGGCTGCTGCGGCTGAACCGGTGTTTGTCCTATTGGCTGATATCCTGCCTGTGCAGCTTGATATTGCATAGGGTTTACCTGATGCTGGTCATATCTTATAGGCGGGGTATTGACCTTGTAACTCTGTCTTTGCGGGTATGCTGAAGGATATGCATTTGCAGCAGGAGAATATATTGCTTGACGCGGCGGTGTTTGACTCTGTTGAATATCCTGAGCCCGTCCACGTGCAATGGTCTGCTGCTGTTGACGTTGCTGCTGCTGGTCTTGCGCGTTTCCGTTATGACCGTCCTTGTCTGCACCGTCACTGCCTGCATTATAATTGCCTGTTTCCCTCTGAGGATAAGGGCGAGGGCGTACTGTATTCATTGTGTTAAACAATATAAACCGTCCTTCCTTTAATGATATCGGATATTATCTGACGTTCTTTACCGTTTTAAAAAAATATCGTACAAACGTACGATATTTTTTTAATGAATACTTTGGTTTTGTCAAATTTCGTAGTTTTACTATTTATTATATGCTCTTAAATTTAACTAAATCTTGTTTTCTCATCCTGATATTTTCAGGGGTGATTTCAACAAGTTCATCATCTCCGATGTATTCAAGGCAATCCTCAAGCGATAATTCCTTATGTGCCTGAAGAGTTACCATGACATCAGCAGTTGCACTCCGCATATTTGTCAATTTCTTTGTCTTGCAAATGTTTACAACAATGTCCTGAGGCCTGTTGCCTTCGCCTATTATCATTCCTCTGTAAACTTTTGTTTTAGGAGTAACAAAGAATACACCTCTGTCCTCAAATTGCGCCAGAGCGTATGGAATAGCTTCACCCTGTTCGTGAGCAAGGATTGAGCCGCTTCTTTGTTTCGGAATATCGCCTGCAAACGGCTTGTATTCATCAAATGTATGGTACATAATACCTTCGCCGCGTGTCATACGAATAAATTCACTTCTAAATCCGATTAGACCCCTTGCAGGAATAGAAAATTTCATGCTTGTTCTGTTTCCGTTATTTTGCATCTCAAGCATTGTGGCTTTTCTGCCTGAAAGTCTGTCAATGCAGGAACCGGCATATTCTTCCGGAACATCTACAAGAAGGTTTTCAAAAGGTTCTTGCAGATGTTCACCTTCGCCCTTGTAGATTACTTCAGGTTTAGAAACCTGAAATTCGTAACCTTCACGACGCATTGTTTCGATTAAAATTCCGAGGTGAAGTTCTCCTCTTCCGCTTACTTTAAAGCAGTCGGTTGAGTCGGTATCTTCGACTCTCAAACTAACATTCTTTTCAAGCTCATCATAAAGTCGTTTTCTAAGCTGTCTGGAAGTTACAAATTTCCCTTCCTGACCTGCAAAAGGACTGTCGTTAACAGAAAAATTCATCTGTAATGTCGGCTCATCAACATGAATAAGCGGCAGCGGATTAATGTTGTTAGGGTCGCAGAGAGTTTCACCGATATGAATATCAGAAAAACCTGCAATACCTACAATGTCACCGGCTTCAGATTCATTAATTTCCACTCTTCCAAGGTCTTTAAAACCGAATAGTTTTGTAACTTTTCCTCGTTCAATTGAGCCGTCTGCTTTCACCCATGCAACCTGATCCTGCGAATGTATACGTCCGTTAACAACACGTCCGATAACAATTCTTCCTACATATTCGTTGTAGTCAAGCGTTGTAGCTCTAAATTGGAATGGTTTATCAGAATCGCCTGATGGTGCTTGAATGTTTTCCAGAATACAGTCAAGAAGCGGAACCATATCTTTCTTTTCATCATCAAGATGCTTAATAGCATACCCGTTTAAGCTGCTTGAATAAATGTAAGGGAAATCAATCAAATCTTCTCTGTCAGTGAGTTCTGTAAACAGGTCGAATACTTTATCAAGAGTTCCGTCAGGGTCTGCTGCCGGCTTATCAATTTTGTTTATAACAACAATGATTTTAATTCCTAGCTCAAGAGCTTTAGATAGTACAAATCTTGTTTGAGGCATCGGGCCTTCTGCTGCGTCAACAATCAAGAGAGCGCCGTCAACCATACCTAAAACACGTTCAACTTCACCGCCAAAATCCGCGTGTCCCGGTGTGTCTACAACGTTAATCTTTGTTCCCTTGTAATCAATCGAAATGTTTTTGGAAAGAATAGTAATTCCTCTCTCTCTTTCCAAATCGTTGCTGTCAAGAACTCTTTCCTGAACCTGCTGATTCTCTCTGAAAGCACCGCCTTGCTTAAGCATACAGTCAACCAGAGTTGTTTTACCATGGTCAACGTGCGCAATTATTGCGATATTTCGTATATTTTTGTTAGTCATATTTCCATTCCCTATTGTTAGTTTCGTCTAGTGTTGTTTTTACACTTATATTGTAAACAATCAAGGGGTAAATACAAGGGGTAAATACAAGAGGGGGCAAATATTTACACCCGTGTGCAGCATCCATGCCAACATCGTTACAAAACTTAACTTCTGAAAAAATCCATGCAAACATGCAAAGCACATGGGTTTTCATGATTTAAATCGCTGTAAACATGTATTTGTGCGAGTTTAGCATGAGCCGGAAACTGCGAGAGGTAATAAATTCAGGACTTTGCAAGTCCTTTAAGAAATCGTTACAATTGCCTGTATGTGGGTTGTAAATAACCTCTTAACCTATATAATAGAAATATGTTAAGGAGTTTTGGGGATTTCCTTAATAATCAATTAGTTAAATCACAAACAAAATAAAAATAAACTTTGGGAGGAATAAGTGTTTAAGAGTCGTGATATGGGAAGAGCTATTGCCGTAAAGAGATGGACTCCAACGGCATTGGAATGTTACAAGCGCGGATGTGTATGTGAAGGCTGCTTTTATAGTGACTTTTTCAGTGCAACTGCACAAAAATGCCAGATGAAAGCTGCTGTTTTAGAGCTTGTAAGAACCATTGGCGCTCCAAATGTTGAACTGCCTCAAATTATTGAAGGATAAGGAACATAGCATACTGAGCTTGAAAAGAACTGAATAATGTTGTACAATAAAAAGGTAGTACATTAGGAGGTGTAAATGCATATACACGTAAATGGTAAGAACATTGAGATTACAGATGCTATCAAAGCTTATGTAAAAGAGAAAATTGGAAAAGTGGCTAACCACTATGACCAGATTACAGGCATTGATGTAGTTCTTTCTGTAATCAAAAATCCGGCAGCAACAGGCAAACATGTGGCAGAAGTGTCATGCAAAATGAATACAGGTGTTGTTCATTGTGAGGAAGCTGCTGAATCTATGTATGCAAGCATCGATTTGTTGGCTGATAAGTTATCAAGACAGGTAAAGAAATTCAAAGACAAAGCTTTATCTTCAGACAAGGCCTCTATCAGAAATGCTGAAGCAGAAGAAAAAGTTGAAGAGGCTGTAGAAAGCTAGTTCGTACAAAAAAACAGAAAATGATTAATAATCAAAAAGTTATAGTAATAATGCCTGCATATAATGCAGAGAAAACTTTAGAAAAAACTTATAATGAGATTTATCAAAATTTCGTCGACGAGATTATCCTTGTCGACGATTTCTCTTCTGACAATACAAAAGAGATTGCTAAGGACTTAAATATAACAACGATTGTTCATGAACAGAACAAAGGTTACGGAGGAAACCAGAAATCCTGTTACCGTGCTGCATTAAAGGCCGGTGCTGATATTGTTATTATGCTGCATCCTGATTACCAGTACACACCTAAGCTTATTCCTGCAATTGCTTCTATGATGGCATTTGGAGAATATGATGCTGTAATTGCATCAAGAATGCTTGGAAATTCTGCTTTGAAAGGCGGAATGCCTGTTTACAAATTTGTATCTAACAGGTTTTTAACAGAGTTTGAAAATTTTGTAATCGGGGAAAAACTATCAGAGTATCACACAGGGTTTAGAGGATTTACAAAAAATATTCTTGAAAATTTACCTCTTGAAGATTGCAGTGATGATTTTATTTTTGACAACGAAATGTTAGCCTTGATTTTGTATAATGGATATAAAATTGGAGAGATTTCCTGTCCTACCAAGTATTTTGCCGAGGCTTCATCTATAAATTTTGCGCGTTCTTGTAAATATGGATTGGAAGTTTTGGGAGTAAGTTTGAAATACCGTCTTGCAAAGATGGGATTCAAAATAAGCCTGTTTAGTAAAAAGGGCAGGGTTTTAGATACTGGAAAAGAGCTTAATTATTATAACAAGAGGGAAGTATGAAAATAGTTTTAGCGACATCAAATAAGCATAAGGTGCAGGAAATTAATGACATATGTGCTACGCACGTAGACCAGTGGTCGGATGACAAAAACAGAATTATGAACTTTTCTCGTGCCCCCAGGTCATCCTCAGAGTCCGCTCCCAGCATAGAATTTATTCTTCCGCCGGAGGGCTTTGACCCTGTAGAGGATGGAGAAACTTTCGAGGAGAACTCCAGAATAAAGGCACTTGCTGCGTGGGAAATTTCAAAAAACTGGTCGCTGGCGGATGATTCCGGTTTGTGTATTAAAGCTCTTGGCGGGAAACCCGGTATTCATTCTGCAAGATATGCAGAAACTCCGCAAAAACGAATTGAGCGCGTTTTAAATGAAATGCAAGGTATCAAGGAAAGAGATGCAGAATTTGTATGTGCAATGACGCTTGTGAACCCTGAGGGGAAAGTTGTTTTTTCCTGCAAGGGTATATGTGAGGGTTCGATTACAGAGAAGCCTGCCGGTGTTAATGGTTTTGGCTATGATCCAATTTTTCTTGTGAAGGGTGATAAGAGAACTATGGCTGAGTTAAGCGAGGAAGAAAAAAATCAGATTTCGCACAGGTCAAGAGCACTGAACCAAATTGTGGATTATATGAAGCATAATTTGTAAAGATTTTGTAATAAAGTGTTATAAAATCACTAAATGTGGAATATATTATATATGGATATGTTTAAATCAGGTGCAAATAATACCCCTGAAACCCTTACGGCTG
>ENA-OPNB01000351-OPNB01000351.1-human-gut-metagenome-genome-assembly--contig:-NODE-351-length-54447-cov-4.103967_pt1 | contig 54447 bp, 39 predicted proteins | sample MGYA00241528_ERZ501754 | MGnify/ENA primary metagenome ERZ501754 (study PRJEB25962, sample SAMEA2042646) | human gut metagenome | biome: human gut; feature: human-associated habitat; material: faeces... | reverse complement strand
AAAACCGCCACTAATAAATTAGCTATAATATGTTTTTGATATAATCTGCTTCCATTTTATCAAAACCATATAGTTGATAAACCATATTGTTTATTCTATCCTCTTGTTCTTTGTTTTTTTGTACCAAGTTTTCTTGAACACATTTAATTATTTCGTTCTGAACATCAACTGGTCCTTTTACAATTGGAAATTTCACTAAGTACTGTGCAAGCATTCTAAACTGACGCTCTTGAAGTTGTGTAACATAAAGCCTTGCAATCATACGCCCTACCGATGAATTGAGAATACCAAAATATACCTAACATCAACAGTATCACTACACATTATATACGCAGTATTCAAAGCAACAGAATTCCTTTCATCGAAAGAAAAACATGGGAACGGATAACCTTCCTTTGGATTATCCGTTTGTATTTCCATATAAACGATTTTTGGCTTAGAAAAATCCTCCATAATCCATAGACGTATAACTTGGTTGTTATTAATAGTTTTCTTGTGCTCCCTTTTCTATATATTGTATTTCTTCATCATTTAATCCATACAAAGAATACACAATAGTATCTATTATTTTCTCGTTTTTAATAGTCGCATTGGTATTTATTTCTTTAAGAATAGAATCATCTAAGCATTGAGGGACAGGAAGCTGTTCTATGAACATTGGCTTGTATTCAAAATAGCCACCATTACGAGTTACACCAAGTTGTCTAATAAAGTAATCTGCCAGTTTTGAATTTAAGATGGCCAATAAATATCTGCTTGCCGGTACAATCATTGGTGATGGAGCATTTATGAAGCTATTGTCTTCCACAATTGCATAACTTGGTCTTAGATTCAAATTTCCCCAGACAATTTTTGGCTTTGAGAAATCCTCCAAATAAGCGCAGTTTCTAAGGTTATATGGTGTATCTCCTTTGTCTGCACGCTTTGATATTCTGTCCCAATAATGATCAAGATGAGCTTTGACAGCAGGGTAATCCTCAATATGAATACGCTCCAACTTACCACGGATTCCATTGTGTGTATTTATTAACCACAAGTTTGCCCAGTTATATCCATACCGTTTTATATCCCTGCCTCTGAGAATCGGTCGTATAAGTTCAGCCGTCCGTTCACGTTCATCATCGGATTGGCAGTTGGCAAGAATCTCTTCACGCTTTTCCGTTGAGATAATAAATGCCTCATTATAACCAGTAAGCACACCACGGTAGATGTTTATGTTCCAATCTTTGAGCGGAGTACCTACTGCTTCTATCTTACGCTTTATGCTCTGTTCTATTGGTGACAATATTACCCAACTGTCGCTATTCGCAAATTCACATACAGCACCGCTCTGCTGCACGAAAACGCTCAAATTCTTTACGCTATCCTTGTTCTGCTTATTGGTGACAGCACACCATGTCTTATGCTCATTAGCTGCTTTGGCAAAGAGCAATATGTTAGTGTCAACGGTTGCACTCTCAAAGATTTTTACACCAGCAAAATCAATCAAGAGCATCGGATTTGTATTCTTGGCAAAGAAGTCACGTGTCTTTTCACCATACCCAGCACGCATCCACTTGTTGGAAGTGATGTAGCATAGATGTCCATTAGACTTCAGTAGCTGATGGCCACGCTCGTAGAACAGACAATATATATCGCCTGTACGTGCAAATGTCTTATAGTTGCAATCTGCATACAATTTTGCCAATTTGCCACCATCATTCTGAAGCTGAATATATGGCGGATTACCTATGACAATATCAAAACCATCGCTGACCCCGAACATCCATTCAGGATCGAAGAAATCGGCAACGGCATTTTGATCGTATGGATTCCATTCTGCAAGTTGCTTAGCATCAGCAGGAGCAAAGTCATTGTCTTCAGCCAACAGACGAGCCAGTTTCTCGCGAAGCTCTTTGTCCTTTTGGCGTAATGTACTTTTGCGGTTTGCTGTCTTTGCAGCAAAATGCTCATGACGAATTTCGGTTAGAGCCTGTTTCGTTGGTTCTATTTCCGGATTTTCAAAAAGACTGTGACATGTCTGTCGTTTCTTGGCTATCAATGAGTTTGCAGCGACAAACTTTGTCTCGAGATTTGGTAACGTAGGAATACCAAAATTAGGTTTACTTGCATCTTTCTCACAATTACAAATAAGCGAGATGAAAAAACGAAGCTTGGTAATTTGGGCTGCTATACTCTGAATGTCACTACCATAAATACAGTTTTCAATGATAGATAATTTCAAGTCATAAGTATTCTCTTCAGGAGAAATATGGCCAAGAATATCTATCATACGGTTAAGCAATCCCATAGGGAATGCTCCAGAACCACAGGCGGGGTCGAGTATCTTAATGGCTTTCAGTCTGTCAGCAACAGCTTTATATTCATCTGTTTTTGTCTTATCGTAACAGAACTCAGGTGAAAACAGCGAACGTACAAAGGCTGTTTTACCCAGATAAGAGATAAGGCTTTCGTCAACCATATAGTTCACAATCTCTCGTGGAGTGTAGAATGATCCACTTTGATTGCGTGCTGTTTCTCTTGTCTCAGGGTTATAAGCTCCCAAAAGATTCTCGAATACTTTACCAAGCAACTCCGGGTCAAGTGCAACTTGCTGCTCTTCAGGCGAGTTCTCTTCAATGGTGAAATTATAGCGGCTGAGTATGGATATCAATCCTCTCTCCTCATCGAAGAAAAGGATATTCGGCACCACAGCACGATTACGGTAGCGTCCGTCAGCAAATTTCTTGTCATTACGACTGAAACCGTCATAGTTGTAAGCTTGTTCTACTCCGTCTATAGTCTTTGTCTTGTCAAGACACTCAAACAGACCACCATTAAGGAAAGGCACCTCCGAGAACATCTTTATCACCTCATCCTCACTGATTTTGAACATTTCAGGATAGCGGTAAAGAGTCTTGATGTCTTTCTTTACATTGGTCGCAAAACGACGCTTGTTACCCTGCTCGTCCTCTATGGCACGGTTGAGCGTGGCAAAGAACAAGTTCTGAAGAATGGCATTGTAGTAGTTGCCCACCACCTTACTTTCTGGGTCAAAGTCTTTCAGAATAGTGTCAAGAAAATCTACATCAAAGATTTTGTTTGGCACAAGTTCTTTTTGCTTGATGAACCATACAAACATGATTCGGGTTATCATGCGGATAATTTTAGTCTCAATATCCTCACGATCATCATCTTCAGTTGATGTATTGTTGGGGAAATACACGCCAGATGCAGGGTCCACAGCCCATTGGTACCAATCAAACAAATCCTTATAAAATTGCTTGGTAAGAGCCTCGACTGAGAAGGCTGCAGTCACATCACTAAGCGACTGTTTACTGTCCTTCAGTGCGTTAAACTGTTCAATGGCGGTACGGCATCCGCGACCTTCTCCAAGGAGATAGGTGTATCGCTTAGTGTTGGTAGACAACTTCTCATAATCGCCTTTTTTGTTGAATCCCCATGTTTCGCTGACATAAGAGAAACGCAACACGCTCTCGTTTTTACGATAGCAGAACATGAATGCACCAGCATGTCCCATATCCTTCCAGTCTTTGGTAAGCATATCTCGTATGCCACGTTTGTTCCGTTCTATGTCCACCTTATCAGCAAGTTCCACCTCGTAGATACCAAGTGACTCTCCGTCAGAAAGAGAAATTCTCCCGATGTACAATGCACTTTTGGCAAGCCTACTATTCACTTTCACTTCACTGGTGCTATTGTAGAATTGCACCTTGTTGAGGAATATATCGTGGAGGAGCTGTTGCCAGGCTTCACGATTATATTTTGCTTCTATGACTTCTTTATAATTCATATAGTTTATCTAAATGATTCTGACAATATTATTTCAGCATTGGTCTCTTGCTCATTGAGTTGTGATTCCTGTGCCATAAAATATGGCGAGTATTTTTTTGCCATTTCGATAATTTCAGCCAAAGCCTCGTCATGTGTCATACGTGCCTTTCCACTTGTTCGGCGCAAATCCTTCTGTATGCGCTGCAAACGTTTCGGAATGTAGGTGATAACACCACGCTCTGCTAATGTCTTTAGCTGAACAATTTTCATATATAGCTCACTATCATCTATTTCACGCAAAAAGTTGTTTAACAGGCTTACTGCAGTACTGACCTGTGCACCAAGCGTATTTTGCGCGTCTTGCACATTTTCTTGGTTGCGCATTTCCTCATCTTGTATAGCACGGAATTTTTGCAATGCCATATTGATGTGCTTGTGATGTTGCTCTATTCGCTCCACAGGTTGTTCCTCTTTTTTAGCTTTGAAATATTTGAGTGCATCAAGCACAGACAACTCCTTAGCTGTTTCCGACACGAGAAAGAACACCTTGCGGAAATTTGTCTTTAGGAATACGAGCGTGTCTCCAGATAATGTCACACCATCAACCAGTCTTGCGTCACGTCCAGTTCTACTACGCAATGACAGTTTCTCTATGCGATTGTACTCCCTACGATTTGTCTTGTAAAGAGTTCGCAGTTCCTCATAGAATGGCAATTCTTGATTGCTTTCTTCCTTCTGTCGTTTCATGCCTTCGTCAAACAATTTAGTAAGGTCACGATCAAGAATTTCCTCCTGTGAGTAAATCTGGTTGTCCTCGCCAAATGTAGAATGGAATGTTTGTATCTTACTCAAAGCTATTTGATTCAGATTGATTTCCCTATTACCTTCACGCGAAGGATAGAACACATAGTTGTATATGTGCTTTGATGAAGAACCTATACGGTTCACACGGCCTATGCGCTGCATAAGACGTGTACTGTTCCAAGGTGTATCGTAGTTGACTATCACGTTGGCTCGATGCAAGTTTACTCCTTCTGCTAAAACGTCTGTTGTGAGGATTATATTGTATTTATTGAGCTTTGTTTTATAATTTGCATCAAAATTCTCACGAATTGTCTTGAACAGTTTACTTCTGTTGTCAGCAGAGATGACCAACACGTCCTTGCGGTTAATGCGCCGTTCGAGATACTTAACCGTATCAACAGATTCTGAAAATACTACTAACTTTTGTTCCGGATTACGTTCGACCTTAAACAACTCATGCTTTAAAAGTTCGTTGAATTTTGCAAACTTGGAATCATCTTCATCTGTTATGCCCTCCCAATCCTTGTACAGTTTTTCGAGTATCTCTTGGTCTTGCTGCAACAATTCGATATACTCAGGGTCGAAATCATCAGCCTTAAATACAGAATTCTTTGGATTCTCCTCCGCCTTAGCATTCAATTTTTCTTCTATTTCCTCATCTGAAAGCCCTGCTTCCAACAAGTTGTTTATGTCAAGGTCTGGAGCGATGAATACCTTATCACGATTGAACATGTCAATCATATTTTGGTTCGCCTGACGGAAATTGTTCAACGATATTTGGAAAGCATAAAAACTGCTTTCAAGTCGTTTTACCAATCCATTCTTGCGGATTCCTGCCAGGCTGCGGCTTATCAATTCGGCATTGTCATACAAACCATTTGCAGCTTCAGGTTTCAAATAGGCAATAGCCTGATAACGGGCATAGCTTAACTTCTTATCAAGAGTTTCCATTGCACTTTCAAACAGATTGGCTAAACGTTCATTCAGCTCATACCTGTTTTCAATAGGACGTTCAACCTTCGGGAATCCATTTACATCTTTGTTATAACGAGCCACATTTTCAATGTCTGTTCTTGTGCGGCGGACGGTCAAAGGCTTTATAACACGGTCACGCACATGCTCGGCCAACTTCTTAAACTGTGTCACATCGAAGTTGGGATCTTTCCTTAATTGTTGAAACTCCTTGATAAGAGGAGAGAAGAATGCTGTCAAGTTTGCCACTCCGTCTATTGTACAACGTCGAGGGTCTTGGAACAACTGTATCTCATTGTAAATGTCTGCTGGTGTATTGTTCATCGGTGTTGCCGAGATGAGCATCACTTTTTTCTTATATCCAGGAATATTTCCATTTTCGATGCGAGGCATCTTGCAGATTTCCTGCAGTTGTTCAAATGCAGCTGTAGTGTGTGAACGAAACTTGTGTGCCTCGTCCACCAATATCAAATCGTACTCATCAGCATTCCAATAGTTATAGTTCTCTTCATCAAGGACCTTTGCCAAACTTCCATTGGAAATAAATTTGGCATATTTATCTATGCCAAAGTCTTTGAATGTTGCTTTCCAGTTCTGTTCTACTGCAGGAGGATATACAACAAGAATTTTTGTCTTATCGCGTCCATTCTCTATCAAGAACTTCTTTGCAATCATGGTTGCAATAACAGTCTTACCAAGACCAACGACATCTGCAAGGAAAAATCCATCATACCTAATGAGCTTCTGATATCCCTCCACAACTGCATCCATTTGGTAATCATACTTGGTATATCCCTCAGGCATATCAAACGGATTGTTGTCATCTGTGGCCAACACACGATCAGAGAAGTATTCCATAAGCATTTTGATGTACAAATCGTATGGAGCGACATCACCTCTTAAGTAGGTTTTGTCTATGGATGTTTTCACATCTTCTGCGGTAATCTCACAACCTTCAGCTTCTTTCCACAACAATTCAAATTCGTCTTTGGCAAATTTTACATCATCAAATCGGTCAAGTTTGACATTGAACTCATATTGCTTATCTTGCGAAATGCCAAGCCCATTGCCGGACAAATTGCTTGAACCAGTTATGGCGATGCCTTGGGAATACTGATTGAAATCATCTGGATAGAGTACATACAACTTTGCATGTATTCTCTTTGACGGATGAGCACGTAGTTCAAGTTTACCATCTATAAGGTCTTGAACCATCTGAAGCATACCACTCTCTACCTCCTTTGAGTAGTTAGAACGCTCTATATCCTTACGGATTTTACGCAAACAATCTTCTTTTACTTCCTCTTCTGCACCAAAGAAAATTTTTCCTTGGTTGGCGGCTTGTGCTATATACTTGTCTACATCTATACCGATAAGCACCCGCACCTTATTGATATGGTCTAAGAATGGACGCAAGGAAAAATATCCAGACGCACGCAGAAAACCAACTACAGCATCAAGATTTTTTATATGATTGTTATGTTGTAACACGCCCTCAAACTCTTTCATAAGAGTGTTTCCATTCCTATTCGTAAAGAAATTGGAATTATTTATTGTTTCGTTCATATTGTCGTTCTAATTAGGTTTATTATTGTTTCGCTCCTGGCATCTTCTTATACACAAATCCCTCGCCACCAGGGAAGTAAGTTTCGAAAACCGTGCAGAGGAACTGGGCAATGCTCTTACGCTTCTTGCCAATCTTGAAGAAAGCGGAGCTGGCATACGCCATGAGGTCGGCTTGGCTGCACTTGGCATTGACGGCTATGCTGACTTTGTTGGGTATTACTATCTGGTCACGCTCGGCAAAGGCAATGGCACAAGTGTTGATTGCCTCTTGCTCTTCTTTGCTGAACACGCTCATCTTCGCTGCAAACCAGTCGAGTGCTTCTTGCACTTTGTGTTGCTGCTCTTCATCCACGGCTTGCGACATTGCAGCAGCACGTTCCTGTTCGAGTTTCTCCACCGTATCCTCAAGCACCGCTACCTTTTTCTTCATGACATTGTACTTCACCATATTCGCCATGACGAAGCAATAGCAACACACAACGACTATGAACACAAGCACGGCTTGATAGCGTAGCTCGTCCACAATATTGTTCAGCCCTGCAATATAATGGCTCATCATTGGTACTGCCATCAACGACAGCGTAGCACCAACATACATAAACCTAATCTTTGCCTTGTCGCTTATGGGCGATATGCCCACAAACAAGGCAAGGATGAGCGACAATGCGCAGAAGCAGAGTGCCAGTAATGCTGTTCCCATATTCTATTATTATTGTTTTGTTTTATGTTCTTTGTCAAACAATTCATCATCCTCATGAAGCAGATATTCATATTCGGTACCGATAAGACTTTCACGGTCATATTCTTTTCTGTACTCCATGATGTAATAACTTATGGTTTCGGGATAATCATAGACGAATCTTCGGCAAACTTTCTTGTACATAAGCAATATGCGTTCGTCATCGGCAAACTCAAACAGATAGTCAAGCATCCGGCCTACTTCATTTGCAGTTGCGTGTTTCCTCGCACAGAACTCCTCCACAATGGGAGCATATTCTATGGCTGCTCTCTCACGAATTTGCATAAGTCCCTTTGCCAATTCTTTTATTCCTGCAAAGAATTCCTGATAATCCTTGTCCTTACTTATATCATTCATGACATGTCTTTTTTAATCTTTCAAACAAGCAAGCGGTATTACTTTGACTCCGTCTGGGCGTGTGTAAGCCATGCTGCCACCTGTCATGACAATCATCAAGTCGGGTTCGCGCAACGGCACCTGCTTTTCTGTCTCATTATGCACTTGAATAAGTCGTTTAATTTCCAAAAGATGTTTGGCTCCTTCTTCTATTTCACGGCTGCCAAGTTTGCACTCTATCAGAGCATAGCGTCCATCGTCAAGATGAAGCACCAAGTCGGCTTCCAGTCCGTAGCGGTCGCGATAGTATGACAGGCGGCTATCGTGAGAGGCTGAATACACCCTAAGATCTCGTGCGCACATTTGCTCAAAAATAAAGCCAAATGTCTTTAATTGAGTCATTAAGGATTCTGGTGACAGGTTGAGTGATGCGACTGCAACCGATGGATCACAGAACGCTCGTTTGGGTCTGCTTTGGATTGTTGTCTTGCTCCTTATGGAAGGGCACCAAGCCTCTATGTCCTGAATGACAAACAGTTTTTCCAATGCCTCGATGTAGCTTTCAAGCGTAGGCCTGGTACATTCTACATCATCAGAAGCAGTAACGTCTGCCAATATGGATGTGGTTTTCGCCAATGTTGAGATGTTGCGTGCGTATGATTTCATTATCAGGTGCGCCAACTTCTGATTTCTCTTTACTCTATCTATGCGTGATATGTCATTCTTATATACAGACTTTACATACTCTTTGGCAACAAGTAATTTTGACTTGTCGTCACCTAAATTCAATGTTGCTGGCCAACCTCCTCTGCATGCAGCAAATATGATTTCTTCCATTTTTAGTTCCGAGGTAGCGAAGATTTCTTCTTGAGGATTGTCGAACATCTCCATCAATGATACGCTGCCGTTAGATTCACCATATTCCCACAGGCTCATGGGCAGCATCTCCATCCGGGAAATACGCCCTGTTCCACTATGATGGATTTTACTGTCGTCAATAGCGTTAGACCCTGTCAATATGAATTGACCAGACAAGCCACGCTCATCAACCTTTGTGCGCACTGCATCCCATAGCATTGGGGCATCTTGCCATTCATCTATCAAGCGAGGCACTTCCCCTTCTAATAAGAATGAGGGCTTGGTAATGGCTGTAGCCAAATATTCTTCACGATGGTCAGTATCTTGTAAACTAATAACACTATTGGCCAATTGCTTGGCAGTGGTGGTCTTGCCACACCATTTTGGTCCTTCAATGAGCACTGCTCCCATTGCTTTAAGGTGCGCTTTAAGTCGCAAGTCAAAGACTCTATTTAGATATGCCATATTCGATTTTGTTTTATGCTGCAAAGGTACTCATTTTAATTTTATTACCAAACATATTTTAAGTTTTTGATGTGTTTTATTTTAAGTTTTTGTTGTAATCCATTTGTAATTTTTGAGGTGTTTTATTTGTAGTTTTTGGGGCGTTTTATCATGTGTTTTTGTGGTAAAGCACTACCTTTTAATAAGGTAGGCTGCACCTCGGAAATAAAAATAAATGTGATTTATTTTTGTTTTCCTCTCCATTTGCACTACCTTTGCAGCAGTTGAGTGCGTGTTTGCTTATCGTTGCTTATTTCCATATTTGCAGCACATTTGCAGCACGCTCACGCAGATGGCTTGTTTAATAACGGTTTGCATTTCGAGGAAGTGAAGTAATTGCATTAGGTGTTAGTTAATAGATGTGAGCTCCCTCCACCAACTTTTGAAAGTTGGTGGAGGGAGTTCTTTTGTTTGTATACTTTTATTTGAGTAGAGAGGCCGGGTATTTCAAGTCTTACTTACCCCTTTCCAAGATAAGTTTTAATGAGGGATTCGAGTCTCTTCCGGGGGTTATTCGGGGTGTACGAAGCATCGCTTGCATGTTTGGTATAGAGCATGCAATAACAAATATATGGGGCTGATAATCGCGACAAGAACCCATAATACTGCATTTAGGAACAATAATAAGAAGGCGTAAAAGCGTTGCATCTTTGCGAAGTTGGAAAATATAATACTGGATTATGCTTGCAAAAGTATGGCTTTTTTCGTACCTTTCGAAATATAACCATATAAAATATTGAAAAGATGAAGAATGTGAATAAAATAATAAAGGAAGTGGTTTTCGGGCTTGCCATTACGGCGGTCGGACTATGGGTTCCGCATACGGCTGATGCATGTACGGGAATTACGTTGAAGTCGCAGGACAGCGCCACCGTCTTGGCTCGTACCATAGAGTGGGGCGGCAGTTATCTGAACAGCCGTTATGTGGTTGTGCCTCGGGGGTATGTGCAACAATCGTATGTGCCGGGCGGACAAAAAAACGGATTGGAATTTACGGTGGTATACGGTTATGTAGGGATAGCCGTGGAGTTGGAGGATTTTGTGGCCGACGGACTGAACGAGGTCGGACTGGCTGCCGGTTTGTTTTACTTCCCTCACTACGGTAGTTATGAAGCGTACGATGAGGAGCAACGTGAGAGTACTTTGTCCGATTTGCAACTGGTACCTTGGATGTTGTCTCAGTTCAAGACGGTGGATGAGGTAAAAGAGGCACTCGGAACGGTGCATGTGGTGTCGTCCGACCCGCGTGCCTCTACGGCTCATTGGCGCATTGCGGACGCTTCGGGACGACAGGTCGTGTTGGAGATTGTGGACGGCATTCCTCATTTTTATGAAAATGAATTAGGCGTGCTTACCAACTCTCCGGGTTTTGAATGGCAGATGACGAACCTGAACAATTATGTAAACCTGTATGCAGGAGGGGCGGAAGCCAAGCCGTTCGGCAAGGTGAAGCTCGCCGCTTTTGGTGCGGGCAGTGGCTTTTTAGGGATTCCCGGCGATGTGACGCCTCCGTCCCGTTTTGTGCGTGCCGCTTTCTATCAGACTTCTTCTCCCGTGCAGGCTACGGCGCGAAAGACGGTACTGCAAGCTTTCCAGATATTGAACAATTTCGACATTCCCGTGGGGATTGAATTTGCAGATGCCAAGGTGCCGGCGGATATTCCAAGTGCTACGCAGTGGACTTCCGCCACGGACATGAAGGATTTGGTGTTTTATTACCGTACCATGTACAACAGCGAAATCCGGAGCATCGATTTGAAGGCCATAGACTTTGCCCGTGTGAAGTACCGTTCTGTAGCGATAGACGATGTGAAAGAACAACCGATTGTCCCGATTATATTGAATTAGTGGCGGAAAAGTTGTACTTTTGCAGGGAAATAAAGATGACGACGAATGAAAATAGGAATTATTGCAGCGATGGCTTCCGAACGCGAACAGTTGGCCCGGTTGGTCGCGGGGATGCGTACGGAGCGACATGGACTTTTTGAATATACCATAGGACAGTTGGGCGGGAACACCTTATATATCATGGAGTGCGGCATTGGGAAAGTGAATGCAGCCGTCGGTGCGTCCGAACTGATGGCCCGCATGCAGCCGGATGTGGTGGTGAGTACGGGAGTGGCCGGAGGCATCGACGCAAAAGCCGGTGTGATGGAAGTCGTGGCGGCTTCGGAGGTGGTCTATCATGACGTATGGTGCGGCATGGGGAACGCATACGGGCAGATTCAGGGGTTGCCTCCCCGGTTCACGTGCGACGAAAGATTGGTTCACAAGGCCGTTTCGTTGCCGTCATCGGTTCCCGTGCATGCCGGGTTGATTTGTACCGGCGACAAGTTCATCACGGAGCGCGGCGAACTGGATGCCATAAAAGCCGAATTTCCTGAGGGACTGGCCGTAGACATGGAATCGGCTGCCATAGCGCAGGTTTGCCACCTCTACCGCGTGCCTTTCATCAGTTTCCGGATTATCAGCGACACGCCGGGAGCCGATGCGCACTGGCAGCAGTACGAGAATTTTTGGGAAACGATGGCCGACCGTTCTTTCGGGGTAGTACGTACCTTCTTGGAGAGTTTGCCTTCTTCTTTGTCTTAATCCGAAAAAACATATAAATCCAATGAAGAAAATTCCAAGTTTTACGATTGACCACATCCACTTGTTGCGGGGCATTTACGTTTCCCGTAAAGATGAAGTGGGAGGTGAGACAGTGACCACGTTCGATGTCCGCATGAAAGAACCCAACCGTGAGCCGGCTTTGGGGCAAGGCGCGTTGCATACGATAGAACATCTGGCGGCCACGTTCCTGCGCAATCATCCGGTATGGTCCGATAAGATTGTATATTGGGGACCGATGGGGTGCCTGACGGGAAATTACCTGCTGATGAAGGGGGACTTGCAGTCGGAGGATATTGTGGAACTGATGAAAGAAACGTTCCGTTTCATTGCGGAATATGAAGGGGAAGTTCCCGGAGCAACCCCGCGCGACTGCGGCAATTATTTGTTGCAGGACTTGCCGATGGCCAAATGGGAGTCTGCCAAATACCTCCATGAAGTGCTGGAACAGATGACGGACGCCAATTTGCATTATCCGTCGCAGGAAGGTTGAACCGTGCGGAGGCAGAGACGGAAATCCGTTTCGTAGGAGTGGACGGTGGATATTTTTTCAGGAACTTGAAGGGGATGGCTTCGTGCGAAGCCATCCCCTTTTTTAGCGATCGTTTTTCCGGATACCGGAACAGGGTGTAAGGATTGCAGAACGCCTTTTTCCGTTCTGCTGAGAATGAAAAATCGTTTGGCTGAGAACGGAAAATCGTTTGCCTGAGATTGATTTTCCGTTTGGCGCAGAACGGAAAACCAAAATGAAGGAAGCTGTAATTAATTATAAAACAATGTTTTATGAAATTTTGGAGATGCCATTTACTTTTTCTCGAATGTCCGTAAATATGATGGGGACGCCGGTTTCATTTACCCAACGGTTGTATCTTCCGTCTTAATGCCTTGGAGATTTCCAGGAACATGTATTGCCGTGGGAGCGTATGGATGCGTGCGCTGTCGGCCGAGTATTTACGATGGGCATACTCTTTGGATTTCTCGAAAGTGAGCCGCGACATTTCTTCCTGCGACTTGCCTTCGGAAGTGGAATCCAGTTTTTCTTCGGGGAAGAAATCATCCAGGTCTATGTCTCCAATCATCGTTGTCTCCAGAAAATTGGCCTGACTGTGATTGCGGTCGGTGTAATACCCTACGTACATGTGCCCCGGAATGCGCACCAATATCGGGTCGATGTTGATGGCGCGGAGCAGGGAGGCGAACAATACGCTGCCGTCCACGCAGTTGATTTGCGAAGAAGCCAGAGCGTCTTCCAGCGTCCGTACGCGTTGGGAATAGACTACGTTGCTCGACAGGCTGCTGTATGAAATCGAGCTGTAACGGAACTTGCGCCGTTGCAGTACGTTCCAAAGGGCATAGACCTGCTTGTCCACGTAGTCTTTACGCTTGTTCTGATAGCCCATAAAGCGGTTGACGATACGTGTGTTCAAGGCTTCCCGCAGGATTTTGTCTATCAACGGACTGTCTTCGTTCACGTATGCGGCAAACAGGACTCCCGTATTGTGAAAGCGGTTCTTTTTGTCATTGTAGCCGATGAGGCATTCATTGATGCTGCGCACGGAGAACGTGCGTACGCGTTGGCTTGCCTCCCGGTCTTTGATTTGTACTTCCACCGACACGGTGATAGGCTCGGCCTGTGTGTTATTGCGTAAAGCGTCGTAGTTCCAAAGAATGTCGGGATACACCGTGTAAGCCTTTCCTTCCTCGGGAAGGATGAATTCCGATACGGAACGTTTGAAAAACGGCGTTTCTGCCACCTCTACATGCAGGCGGGCATCTTTTACGGGACTTGTGATTTGTATCGAGATTCCCGATTTGGGATTTCCCAGCGCGCCTTTTTCCGTGGGGGCTACGATAAGGGTGTCCGTAGTGGCTGTGGAGAGAATCAGGGAAGGGAAGATGTTTCCCCCTAATTCGTCATTCAGTTCAAACGTGGTGGAGGGAAAGATTTTATCACGCAAGTGGAAGAATGCTACCGTAAGTCCCCCGGCCAGAATCAGGAGGGCCAGAATCCATATTATGCGTTGGGTTGCGCCGCGGCCTATTTTAATGACTACCATATCACGTTTGTTTTTTATCTTTTTGCGAATTTACGAAAAAAAGATAGAAGTTGTGTGGTTTTGCATCAAGAGAAATGCGGTTGCTCTCTTCCTAAGAGAGCGACAACGGTTGCAAATTTATTGAAAATCTATAGATTCGACAAATAAACATTAATAAAAGTTTGCCAAACCGTTACTTTTTGTTTGAAAAACACAAATAAAGCCTCCTTGGAAAGCACGTAGAAATGCCAATATGACGAAGGTTGTCGCTCTCTTAGGAAGAGAGAGATAAAAAAGAATGATTTGCCGAAATGCAAATTTTACCGGAATAGAATGAAGGTTACGGTTTTATTAACGTGTTTTTTAGTATAGTATTCATATAAAATAAAACGATTATGAGAAGAAGTTTACTAACTATTGCTGCTGCTTGTATGTGGTTTGCGGGTACGAACGTTATGGCTATGGGAACTCCAGTGGAAGTGGCGGCTGCTGCCGAGGGAGATGATTGTTCAAATCCGATTGCTGTGAATCAAGGTATGTACACTCCTATAAAGGCTAATCATCCGACATGGTTCAAGATAAATCTGGTTTATCCCGGTTTGTATAGTGTGCGACAGTTCACGGCTACAGGCTCCTCGGCTACGGTCACTTCTGTGAAAGTGAAGAGCGGTGATTGCAATGCCGTGGAGAACGAAAGCAATCTTTTGATGCCGGACCAGGTTTATGCCAAATCCGGTGAGAACCTGTTTTGTGTGACTTGTTCGGGGGATACTCAGATTATGTTCCAGATGTCTTCCCCTGTAGCCAGTTGCCAGAACCATCCGGAACGTATGACCGTATTGTCCGAAAATACGGGAGTTACATATCCTAATGCCGTTTATGAGAACTATTGGCGTTTTATCGCTCCTGAGACGGCTACTTATTTGGTGACAAATAAGGCTCCGCAGGGAACGATTCTCCAAGTCGGGACGTTGGAAGAAGATGACAACGCCAAATTTGCCTGCAATTTTGAGGATGCCCAGATGGCCGAAGTGGGTGAAAATGGAGAGGGCAAGGTTTATGTGGAAATGAAAGAAGGCCAGACTTACGTGATCTCCAGCGAAACTTTTGCCAAAATGAGTACGGGTATGCCGAGTGTTCAAATCAGCAAGGATGCGACAGGCGTTCGTAGCGTTTCCGAGACTTATAGCGATATGAAGGTCAGCAAAGTGGCCGAAAGGGAATATCGTGTCAGCAGCTATTTGTTGGGCGAAGGTGCCGGTATATATGTGTACGATATGAGCGGACGTGCAATCAACAGCATCAAGGCACAACCGGCTTCCGATGCTGCGATTGTAAACCTGTCCGGTGTTCCTGCCGGGACGTATATGTTCTTGGTTGTAGGCCGTAGCAAGTCTGCTTCGACTAAAGTTATTGTGGAATAAGTGAAAACGGTATTTTGATGGATAAAAGGGCGGTCCTAACCTTTTTGGGGTTAGGCCGTTCTCCTTTTTTTATATATGAACATTCCGAAGATTATATTAAGCGGCTTGCTGGTCTGCCTGTGCGTTTGTGGGTGGGCGCGTCCTGTATCTTTAAAACAGGCTTTAGCGCAAGCCGAAGCATTTTATGAATTAAAGACGGTTTCCGCGCCGAGAAATGTACGTTCTTTGTCCGCGAAACCTCGTTTTGAACTATCTTATGTGGCTTACCGTAAAGGTAAAGTTGCGGCCCGTAGGACGGTTTCTGCGGAAGAAGCCTGTTTCTATGTGGTGAATGTGAACGGGAATGAAGGCTTTGTCATTGTGTCGGGTGACGACCGCGCCCGTCCCATATTAGCCTATAGTCTGCATGGCGGATTTACTCCCGACGCCCTTCCTGCCAATAGTCAAAGTTGGCTGCAAGGTTATCAAGAAGAAATTTCCTTATTGAAAGATATGTCCGAGGACGGGGCGGAGAGTAAGGCTGCCGCATTTCGGAAAACGGATTATCCGACGGATGTCATACAGCCTATGTTGCAGACCCAATGGACTCAGGCGGATCCGTTCAATTTGTTCTGTCCGACGGAAAACGAATCCGGCGAGTCGGACGAAAGATGTGTCGTGGGATGTGTGGCCACAGCCATGGCACAGTTGATGTATTATCATCGCTGGCCTCAGCGTCCTTCGGGATATATAAAATATTATGACCGGAAACAGTCGGTTTACCGTGAGTTTGATTTTGATGAGTGTCCGGATTTCGATTGGGATAATATGCTTGCCTATTATCCTTATGCCTCGGGTACGGAAGCGCAGCGTCATGCCGTGGCCAATCTGAGCGTTTGTGCCGGATATGCCTGTAAGATGGCTTACTCAAGGAGTGAAAGTACGGCCTTCCTGAAGGATGCAGCCATTGGTTTACGGGACTTCTTGGGATACGATGCCAATATGCATCGTCATATCCGTGCGCTTACCCCTTATGACGAATGGGTGAAGATACTGGTCGACGAATTGCAAGCCGGTCGTCCCGTGCTTTATGAAGGATTCAATAATAAGGCCGGCCATGCTTTTCTTTGCGATGGTTACGACGGAGACGGGCTGTTTCATTTTAATTGGGGATGGGGTGGTTCCAGTGATGGATATTATGCCCTTTCGGCTATGAATCCGAGTACGCAGGGCATCGGAGGCTCCAACGGGTCTTATGCTTTTAACCAAACTATGGTTTGCCGTATCCAACCGCCGGTAAGTACCTCAACGCCGCAGCCGAACCGGCTTTATATCTCGTCGCTTTATGCCCGCCGGCCAGCTCCCAGCTACGAATACGTAAGTGAAGGCGTGGTCGAAGCAGGACGCGACGAAAGTATCGGAGTGGGATGTTATTTCAATGCGGAGACGGTGGCTGCGTTCGCCACGACGGTTTGTGCTGGCATTTACCGCGACGGGGTCGTGGTGCCCCTTACCGTTGAACGTGAAATGGCTGTACCTTCCAACAATGACGCCCAATGGTTCACTGCTTTTTTGGACTTGTCTTCTTTGGACGAAGGTTTCTATGAAGTGGGACTGTATTATAAAGGTGATGACGGACTTTGGTCGCCCATGCAAGCCGAACAGGCAAATGCTTCTGCTTTTCGTCTTGTGATAGGAACCGAGACTGTGACGATGGAGAAAATTCATCCTGATTTTCGTATAGCCTTGGCTGAAGATTTCCAACCGGGTATTTTGTATACGACCGGCCTGAAGACTTGGCAGCTTCATATCACGAATCCGGGGGCTGTACGACTTGAAGGATGGGTCGGCATACGGATGCAGAGTGAAGAGGCCGGAGTGGATACTCTTTTTGCTTCGTTGGCTTATTGTGAGGCGGGAGAAGACGTGACGGTCAATGTATTGGCTAATTTGGATGGCATGGCGGCTGTCGATTATCAGTTGACTCCGTATTATTGCAATGTGAACGGTATTTATGCCAAACCAACGGTGGCTAACAGTATATCTTTGGGTGAGAGCGTTACGGTGAAGGCTACGCGTAAACCTCTGGTCAGTGTAATGACTCCTTCCGACGGATTTAAGTTGAATCGGCGTGATGGGGGTGTGACAGTGGAAGTGTCTCAACCCTCTTCTAAGATACCGTTTGTAGGACGTATCTATGCCGAAATATTCCGCAAGACGGCTACGGGAGAGGAGACTACCGGTGTGAAAGTCTATTCCGGTCTCTTGGAGTTAACCAAACCATCGGTAACGGATGTAACGCTTTGGGCCTCTGAAACGGTAGATTTGCCTTTAGGCGACGGATATAATATCGTGTTTTATTTTGATGACGGCTATGCTACGGCATTTTCGTCCGGCTCATTGACGGTCGTGGACGAAGGTTCTTCGGTAGAAGAGGTCGAATGGGCTTCAGAAGTCACTTATCGGCGCTCAGAAGCTCAGGTGACACTCTGTGTGCCCCAAGCCGGACAAGTTTCTATCGTCAGCTTGTCGGGTATGGTGGTGCGTAACGCTTCTCTTGCGGCCGGAATCAAAACAGATATTTCCGTGAAAGACTTGCCTTCCGGACTGTATTTTGTTCGGATTGGAACGGGAGGCCGTGTGCAAATAAAAGAAATCGTGATACCTTAACCCATACAATTATTAAGATGTGTAAGAATAGGTTTTTACCATTTTGCGGCCATGCCGCGTGCGTGTTGACTTTGTGGGTGGGACACCCGTATTGTTCCGTAGTGCAGGCTGCAACTCCGGAAATGGCGGGACAAGTTACCCAGACAAGTCGGTATAAAGTGACAGGAACGATTATTGATGACATGGGAGAGCCGCTTCCCGGTGCTTCGGTCCGGATAAAAGGGACCGATACGGGTGCCATATCCGGAATGGATGGCACGTTTGAAATCCCGGTCAATGGCACGGGGAAAGTTACTCTGGTCGTTTCTTATATAGGAATGGAGAGTATAGAACGCCAGGCTGTGCCGGGAAAGAAATTGAATATCCGTATGGCACAAGAAGAGCGTATAATGAACGAGCTTATTGTGACCGGATTCCAGACGATTTCGCGCGAGCGTGCTACCGGTTCGGCCGTAATTGTCAATAGCGAAGACTTAAACCAAGTGCTGGCGCCCGACCTTGTGGCGAAACTGGAAGGTATTGCTCCGGGCCTGAGTACCTATAACAATGAACTGAGCATTCGCGGAGTTTCGTCGTTTGCCGTGGGCACGACTCCGCTTCTCGTGGTTGACGGGCAACCGAGCAGTCTGACCTTGGAAGACTTGAATCCGGAGACGGTGGAAACCATAACGGTGTTGAAGGATGCTGCGGCAACGTCGCTATATGGTGTGCGTGCTTCCAACGGGGTCATTGTCGTGACGACCAAGCAGGCTGAAAACGACAAGTTCAATGTCAATGTGTCGTTAGGTTACTACCTCAAACCTTTGCCGTCGCTCGACTACATGCACTATGCTTCGACGAGCGACATCATTGATTTGGAGCGCGACAACTTGCTGTCCGACCCGGAATATATCAAGAGCCCTACAGCTTATTTCTCAACGATGACGGCCAAATCGAGTCCGGCGTATATGACACAAGTGGACATGCTTTACTACCGTATGGCCATGGGAGAAATCACACAGGAAGAGGTGAATGCGGGACTGGACCGTTTGCGTGGTAACGACTATCGCCGGGAGTACCGCAAAAAGCTGCAACACCTGAATCTGACGCAGGATTACAACGTGACGCTTTCGAAAGGCGGGGGGAAGAACGACCTTTTTTTCTCGGCGCGCTATCAGGAACTCGGACAGTACAACCGGTACGACGAAGCCCGTAACATTTCACTTTATCTGAAGAATACGTTGTCGGTAGCTTCCTGGATGAAACTTACGTTAGGGATGGATACCCGTTTCAACCGAAGTGAGTTTTGTCAGGCTTCCGGAATGGGATATACCAGCGCCATGCCTTATGACCGTCTTTACGACGACGATGGCCAGCCGGTGAATCGTTATATTTATAATCAAGTGCTGGCTGAACAGTTGGCCACGCAGGACGGATATTACGATATGGGGTTCAACGCAGCGGAAGAGTCCAAGCATAACATCAAGAAGACCGACCGCCAATATCTGAAACTGTTCTTGCATACGGATTTCAACATTACCAAGGATTTGGATTTGGAGCTGAAATTCCAGTATGAACGAAACCATGCCGAAACCAATGAGTATGACGAGGAAAATTCCTATATGATGCGTTCCATCCTCAACGAATTTGCATCGCGCAACGATGACGGTACGCTGACTTATCATATTCCACGCGGGGGACATTTGCTCACGGGTAATACGAATGCCAGTTACTATAACTTGCGGGGGCAGTTCAATTACAAAAAAGAATTTGCCGGAAAGCATGATGTTTCTGCTTTGTTGGGAGGAGAAATACGGCAGGACAAGAACCGTTCGGCAAGTAGCGAACGTTACGGCTATGATGACATGCGCCTGACATATTCTATGGTCGATTGGGCCACGCTGTCGAAAGACGGAGTGGAAGGAGGGCTCTATTCCGCTTTGCGGCGCAGAAGTGAGGTCTTGAACGTCTATGAAGAAATGCATCGCTATGTATCAGCTTATTTCAATGCCGGTTATACCTACGACACCCGTTATTCTCTGAACGGGAGCGTGCGTGTGGAACAGGCGGATCTTTTCGGTACGGACCCCAAATATCGTTATCGTCCCTTATGGTCGGTGGGGGCCAGTTGGAATGTGACGAATGAACGTTTTGTCAAAGATGCGGGAATGGATTGGTTGGACATGTTCAAACTGCGCCTGACTTATGGTATTACGGGAAATGTAGACCAGACCTCGTCTCCTTATCTGTTGGCTTACTACCTTACTTCCCTTTATACGAATTCACCCATTACTACGTTGCAGACTCCTCCCAATAGCTCGTTGCGTTGGGAAAAGACCTCTACGCTGAACTTCGGTATGGATTTCATGTTGCTCGGCAGATTGACGGGAAGTTTTGATGTATACCGGCGTTATAGTTCGGATTTGTTGGTCAATAAAAGCATAGACCCTTCGTTGGGATTCGATGGAAAGGCACGTGCCAATAACGGAGAGATGCAGAATAATGGTGTGGAACTCTCTCTTTCTTACGATTGGTTGAAGAAGCGTGATATGTCTTTCACCACTTCTTTCTCGGCAGCTTACAATAAGAATGAAATCAAGAAAGTAGATTATGAACCCACCGATGCATTGGATATGATGCGTGAGCCTACATCCAACTATAAGATGGGAGATACTTATAACTCTCTTTATGCCTATCGTTATGCGGGCTTGACAGCAACCGGTGACCCGTCTGTTTACGATGAAAACGGCAATGTCATTTCCATAGAACAGGTGCGTAATGTGAATGCCGTGGTTTGTGTGGGGCAACTTACTCCGAAATGGAATGGTGCATTGCAGCTCGACTTCCGTTGGAAAGGATTGAATGTGTTTGCCAAAGTCGTTTATTATACCGGCCATGCTCTGCGTGACGATGTGGTAACGCTTTATGATCCATACAATGCTATCGAGGGAGGAGCGATTCACGAAGATATTTCACGCCGCTGGACTCCGGAACATACGGATACCGATATTCCGGCCATGGGACTGCATACCAATGTAGGGGAACGCAACTATCATTGGAAATATGCCGATGTGAATACGGAGAGCGCTTCGTTCATCAAACTGAGGAATATCGGAGTGTCCTACACTTTGCCTCAGGGACTTGTGTCGAAACTGAAAATGAAAGGCATAACAGTGAAGGCTCAGGTGGACAATCTGTGTTATTGGGCTGCCAACAAGCGTGATATTGACCCCGAGGCTTTCAATGCAAATACTGGAACCCGTACGGACGCTATCATGCCGAGCTATGTTTTAGGGCTTAATGTGAAATTCTAAAAAGAACAAATGATGAGGAATATAATAAGAAATTGGACGGCTTGTATCGGCATGGTCGTAACGTTGGCGGCCTGCGACGACTATTTGGATATTACGCCCAAAGGTAAGGCTTTGCTGAAATCTACCGAAGATTATTTGGGATTGATAGAGGACAGGTCGCCCGAATATGATATGATGAATAGCTGGATTTTGGCCGGTGAGGCCAGTTGGTATAAGGCCGAAGAGTTGAAAAGTTATACCAATCCGTTGAACTCGGTAGCCTATTTCTGGGACGAGTCGTACGATCGTGCCGGGGATATGATAGAGAATGCAGCTTACAATGCATGTTATGACCGTATTACGAAATTCAATGTCGTGGTGGACGGTATTGCCTCGTCCGAGGGAAAGGAAGAGGACAAACGGATGGGAGAAGCTCAGGCACGAGTGTTGAGAGCATACAATTACTTTTTCTTGATAAACACTTTTGCCCGCCCTTATGATCCTGCTACGGCCTATCAGACTCACGGTATCATTGTCAGGGAAAAGATGTTCGAGAGTTTGGAAGATGTGGGGATACAGCAGTCGGTAGGCTATACCTATGATTTTATACAGCGCGACATAGAAGCGGCTATACCTGATTTGCCGCATAAGGCTACAAATTCGTTTCGTCCCGACAAGACTTTTGGATACGCTTTCAAAGCCAAGGTACATTTATTCCGACGGGAGTTCGAACAATGTATAGAAGCGTGCGATTCCGCACTTGCGGAGGCCGCCCGGGCCGGGCACGAGTTGTGGGATATGACGGAAGGCTATAACACTTTTGCTCCGATGCTTGTGGCGGCAGGGTACCCCGAAATGGCGATAGACGAACCTCAGTATGCGGGAGTGAACGACTTTGTCGAGAATGTATGGAAAACGAGAATACCTTTTGAGTATGATGCCCCGGAACAACTGTTGTATCAGTTCGGTTCCACTTATACCGATCCTTATCCTATGTACGTGCCCAAGCAAGTGCTGGATCTTTTCCAGAAGGATGCGGATTTGCGCTATCGTTATTGCATCCGTTACAAGGCCGAGCACGAGACGGCTCCGGCGGGTGACAGTAATTTTTCAACGTTGGCTGTCAAGTGGAATCCCGGCGGGATGAGATTGTCCGAAGTCTATCTGATGTTGGCTGAATGTTATGCCCGTAAGGGAAACACGGCAGATCTGTCTAAAGCCATGGGATATATGGAAACATTGCGTGCCTGCCGTATGGTTCCCGGTCGCTATCAGCCTTTTGCACCGACCGATGCGGAAGAAGCATTACGTTTGGTACGCGAGGAACGTAAACGTGAACTTTTCCTCACTTGTAACGGTTTCTTTGACCTCAGACGTTTTGTTACGGAGTTCAACGAGACGCAGACACGTGTGATTGAAGGGAAAACCTATACCTTGTCTCCTGCGTCTCATTTGCTAACGTATCCGTTCCCATTGAAGGCTATGCAGACGAGTAATTTGATTCAAAATAGTAAATGACGATGGAAAGAAAAAGATTGATAAGCTTAGTCGGCGGTTTATGCCTGACGGTAATAGGGACCGTAGGGGGCAAAGCGCAAGAAGTGTATATAACGGTCGAGAATAAAAGTACGGAAGACGTGTTTCTGCAACCGGAAGATACGACGGGGTATCGTAAGGTTCTTCCCGGAACCACCGTAATGAAACCGGTCGTGGACGGTGCTTGTTATTATCGCTTTGTGGATGCCAATTCCAATTTCTACTCTTTATACGTGGAACCGGGAGACACGTTGGAATTACTGTATGACGGGAAAAAACTTTCTTGGAGCGGTACGAAAGCCCGGGTACAGACTTTTCTGGACGAACATCGTTATATAGGCCGTGCTCCGGAACCTATAAAAACTTATTCTCAAGAGTGGGTGCGTTATAATGAAGAGAAGTTGGGAGAGCTATACGGTCTATTAGACCGCTCCGGTTTGCCTGCAAACTTTGTGGCGGTTCACAAAGAATATCTTCGTTTTGTGTTTCTGAACCTCAGATTGAATGCCCGTACCATGCAAATGTTCGGACATGGAGCCGATGCAGGTCGGGATTATTATGACTTTTTGAAAACGCTTACCTTCGGAGATTCCCTTATTCTTTGCCTGCCCAAATGGTTCTCCGTAATGAAAGATGCTATGGAAGAGATGGAGAAACAAGGCTTTTTGACGGTTTCCGCCACCCATTATCTTCCGATTTATGCGGAGCGCATTACAGACGAGAAGCTACGCTCGAGATTTCTGGTGGAGATGCTGAGATTCACTTTACGTAAGGGATTCTCTGACGATTTCAATGTATATGTAGATGATGTGCGCCCGTTGATAACCGACAGGAAAGCTTTGGACGATTTGGCGGAAATAGAAAAACAGTACCTTACCTTGCGCGAAAAAAACAAAGACTTGCTCAGGGGGATGGAAATGCCGGACTTTACGGCTTATACCCAAGACGGGAAAGCTTATACCTTATCCGACATGAAAGGCAAGGTGGTAGTCATAGATTTTTGGTTCACCGGCTGTATTCCTTGCCGTGCGGAAATGCCTTACTTCGACCGTCTGGCAGAAACATTCAAAGACCGTCCGGTTCAATTCCTGTCCGTTTCGTTGGATACCGGCGACCAATTGATGGCACTGTGGAAAAAGATGGTGTCGGAGAAAGACGGGAAATCACCTGTATTGAATTTGAATCTGCCCGGAGGTTTCCGTTCCGATTTTACGGCAAGAATGAACATCCGTTCTGTTCCCCGCGTGGTATTGGTGGATAAGGATGGACATATCGTGGATGCCTATGCGAAACGACCTTCCGATCCGAAGTTGAAATTACAGTTGGAAAAGTTGATGAAATAACGTTCCCTTCTCTTGTTGAGAGGGAACAGCCACGATGCCCGGCCTAAGTTTACTTGGACCGGGCATCGTGGTTTGTCGGATTATTCTTCCGTTTCCGTAGAGTCTGTGGCTACCACTGTGTCCAGGACTTCATCTTTTGTAATTTGATAACTGCCGTCGGGCGAGATGGTGATGGACAACGGGATGTAGATGTCCGAAGCCGGGTAGCTGACACTGGTGGCAAAACGCAGGTTGTTGCCGTCCGCTTTATCGAAGGCCATTCCCTCCAAAATGGCGTGGGATATGAATCCTTTTTCCATATAGCTTCTGAAGTGGTTTTTGGTAAAGACTTTATTGAAGATTTCTTTTCCTTCGCGGTTCACGCGCAGCCGGATATAGTTGTCGGCATAGCGTTCGCCGTCGTCCCCCGTCACTAACGGAAGCGTATCGTTTACCTCCCGTACGATGTCGTACGTATATCGCGTTTGTCCGACTTTGACTTCTGCACTGTAATGATAGTCTTTCATTTCCTGCACGGAATTTGTCGTGTCCGGTTTTTCATATTCACTGTATCCGCTGGTGGTTTGCGGGTTATTTCCGCCGCAACTGTAGCACAGCAATACGGTGCATGCCATACATAGGAATTTGAAATGTGTCTGCATTTTCTTCTTTTTCTCAACAGTTTCACAAAGGAACAAAAAAAAGGTGAGTTGGACAAGCCGGTTCATTATATTTTTAGGTCTTCTTTTGTTGCCTGTTATTCCATAAATGTCTATCTTTGAAGTCCCCAAGCATTTGCAATGAAAACAACATTTTACTTTGTCATAGTTTTGTGCCTGTCTCTTTTGTCGGCTTGTCGCGGGGAAGAGACGCAAGCAGAAGTCGTCCGGGTCGATACGCTCTCTTTGGTTATGCAGGTAAAGGAGTGTGCCCGTCTTTATACGGCCGAATATGAAGTCCATAAATTAGTGTTGAAGGACGACCCTTTGCGGGTGAAAGGAAATCTCTTTCAGCGGGCGTTCGACGTAAAAGTTCCTATCGGCGAACGCAAGGTCATGATACCTCTCGATGTAACTCTGAAAGCTTATATTGACTTCACGGGCTTCGACGAGAAGAATGTGTTGCGTTCGGGCGACCGTATTGTGGTCACTTTGCCCGACCCACGGGTGGTCGTGACCTCCTCGCGCATCAATCACGATGAGGTGAAGCAATTTGTGTCTTTGACACGTTCGGACTACACTTCTGCGGAGTTGGCCGATTTTACGCGTCAGGGGGAAGACGAGATTCTGGCTTCCGTGCCGCAGTTGGGCATTTTGGAGATGGCTCGTGAGAATGCGGCTCACGTGTTGGTGCCGATGTTGACGAGGTTAGGCTATGACGAGCGGAATATAGTGATTTCCTTCCGTAAGGATTTTACGACGGCGGATATGCCGTTGCTGTTGGAACGTGAAGGCCGGACTGAAAAACTGAAATGAAATGGGAAAATGGTTGAGTGCACTGAAGTGGCTGGTCGTGGCCGTCGTATTGGCTGTCTTTATCGGGCTGCTGATAAAATGGAATCGTAAAGGAGGCATATCGGTGGAGGTCGGTTTTGATGACCGTATCGAGCTGACCTCTCAGGAGATACGCCGTATCGAACAAATCGGACAATGGGAATTTTTGTCGGTTCAGTCTGAAGTCGTGGCCGATACGTTACGCAAAGGGTTCTTTACCGACGACCGCTTGGTGGCTGTGTACACAGGAGTTCCCCGCATCGGGATCGACATGAACCGGGTGACAGGAGAATGGGCGCAGGCGCATGGCGATACCGTGACTCTCCGTTTGCCTGCCGTGCATTTGTTGGACAAGAATTTTATCGACGAAGCCCGTACGAAGGTATTTTATGAGAGCGGAAAATGGCCGAACGGCGCACGCCGCGATTTGTACGACCGTGCTTACGGGAAGATGTTGCGTCAATGCCTGACGCCGTCGAATATGCGTCGGGCGGAAGCCAATGCACGCAATCAGTTCACGGCCTTGTTCCGTGCTTTGGGTTTCCATACGGTGGAAATCTATTTTATAAGATAACCCAACTTAATACTAATTCACAATAAATGTTATGAACTTAAATCTTATTAAAATTGTAGGAGTAGCCGTAGGGGTTGCCGGAATGACGGTAGAGACCCGGGCGGCTGAAATGCAGGAGTATGTAGCCGAACGGGACAACACTCAGGTCAGTGTGTGGAAGAGCCATCGGCCCGAAAAACGTTTGTTCACTTCCAAAGCCGTAGAGGAGCAGATACAACGTGCCAAGAAACTGTTGACGAATACGAAATTGGCATGGATGTTTGAGAATTGCTTCCCGAATACGCTGGATACGACCGTCCACTTCGATGGGGCGGACGACACCTTCGTGTACACGGGTGATATCCATGCCATGTGGCTGCGGGATTCCGGTGCGCAAGTGTGGCCCTACGTACAGTTGGCCAATGAGGATCCTGAACTGAAGAAAATGTTGGCCGGAGTGATTCGCCGTCAGTTCAAGTGTATCAATATCGACCCATACGCCAATGCCTTCAATAAGGAGGCGACGGGAAGCTATTGGGCGTCCGACATGACGGATATGAAGCCCGAAGTGTATGAGCGGAAATGGGAAATCGACTCGCTGTGTTATCCCATTCGTCTGGCCTACCATTATTGGAAGGTGACGGGAGATGCCAGTGTCTTCTCCGACGAGTGGCTGCAAGCCGTGGCATACATTCTACAGACGTTCCGGGAACAGCAGCGTAAGGAGGGGAACGGCCCCTATCACTTCCAACGCAAGACGGAGCGTGCGCTCGACACCGTGACCAATAACGGATGGGGCAATCCGGTGAAGCCTGTGGGGTTGATAGCCTCGGCTTTCCGTCCTTCCGACGATGCCACCACGTTTCAGTTTCTGGTGCCTTCCAATTTCTTTGCCGTGACTTCTTTGCGTAAGGCGGCCGAGATTTTGACCGAGGTGAACCATGAAAAGACGTTGGCCAAAGAATGTCGTGAATTGGCGGATGAAGTGGAGACCGCCTTGAAGAAATACGCCGTATACGATCATCCCCGTTACGGAAAAGTGTATGCTTTCGAGGTGGACGGTTTCGGCAACCGTTTGCTCATGGACGATGCCAATGTGCCCAGTCTGTTGGCCATGCCCTATCTGGGTGACGTGCCGGCAGACGATCCGGTGTATCAGAATACCCGCAAGCTGATATGGAGCGAGGACAATCCTTATTTCTTTAAGGGGACAGCGGGCGAAGGTATCGGCGGACCGCATATCGGTTACGATATGATTTGGCCGATGAGCATCATGATGAAAGCTTTTACGAGCCGTGACGACAAAGAAATCAAAGCCTGTGTGGAAATGCTGGTGAATACGGATGCCGGTACGGGATTCATGCACGAGTCTTTTCATAAGAACGACCCGAAGAACTTTACCCGTGCATGGTTTGCCTGGCAAAACACGTTGTTCGGCGAATTGATATTGAAACTGATCAACGAGGGAAAGGCAGACTTGTTGAACAGTATCGAGACGGATTGACCCGGGAATACGGGATGCCGGTAAGAAAATCCGGTGCGGCGGAAGCTTTCCGCCGCACCGGATTTATTTGTAAGGTACGGGTGCCTGGCCTTTCTACATCGGGTTGTCTTCCGGATCGGCTTCTTCGTCCAGACGGTCTTCCCACAGGTATTTTCGGGTCTCGGCGGCAGCAATGCCCGAAAGTCCGATCAGGGATACGATGTTCGGCAGAGCCATGAGGGCATTGGTCAGGTCGGCAAAGTTCCATACCACGGCCAACTGCGTAATGGCACCGAAGAATACGCCGACGATAAAGACGCCCCGGTAGACTAAGGTCCACCGTTTGCCGCTCAGGTATTCCATGGCCTTTTCACCGTAGTAGCACCATCCTAAGATAGTAGAGAAAGCAAAAGTGACGATGCCGAACGTGAGCAGGGGAGCGCCCAGATAGGGAATCTTGTCGAAAGCCACTTTGGTCAGAGCCGGTCCGTCGGCGTATGAGATGTCGGGATAGGCCAGAATGCTGGATACCAGAACCAGGCCGGTAAGGGCGCAGATGACCACCGTGTCCCAGAATGTGCCGGTGGACGACACCAATGCCTGGCGCACGGGATTGCGGGTCTGCGCGGCAGCCGCCACAATCGGCGCGGAACCCATGCCGCTTTCGTTGCTGAAAAGTCCGCGGGCGATGCCGTAACGGGCGGTCATGATGACGGAACCACCCACAAAACCTCCTCCGGCCGCTTCGGGACGAAAGGCCGATTCCACGATCAGTTTCACCGCTTCCCACACATAGCCGCCATTGACCCACAGAATGTAGCAGCATCCTAAGAAATAAAGTGCGGCCATCAGGGGGACAAACGCGCTACAGACACGTGCGATACCTTTCACGCCGAAAATGACGACCAAAGCCACGCATACGGCTACTGCCGTTCCGGTAAGTGCCTGCGGCACACGGTATGTCTCGTAGCACAGCATGGATATGGCGTTGCTTTGCACCAGATTGCCGATTCCGAACGAGGCGCACACCGTGAAGATGCAGAACAAGACAGCGAGCCATTTCATGCCCATTCCCCGTTCCAAGGTATACATGGGGCCTCCCAGCATTTTGCCTTGCGGGGTACGGATGCGGTATTTGACGGCCAGCAGTCCTTCGGCATACTTGGTCGAGATGCCCAACACGCCGGTCAGCCAGCACCAGAATACGGCGCCCGGTCCTCCTAACGTGATGGCCGTGGCCACGCCTACGATATTCCCCGTGCCGATGGTGGCTGCCAACGCTGTGGCCAACGCGCCGAACTGGCTGACGTCTCCCTGCCCCGACTTGTCCGACTGTACCGAGAGCCGGATGGCTTTGAACAGTTTGCGTTGCGGAAAGCGCAGCCGTACGGTTAAAAACAAGTGGGTGCCTAACAGGATAATCACCATGGGCCATCCCCAGAGCCAGTCGCTGCACGACTTGATGAGTGCGCTAAGTGTTTCTGCCATATGGGTTGTCTTCAGTCGTTGGTCAGTTTGCCTCCCTGCCATCCGTACACTTTCGTATGGATTTCGTGGCAGATATGTTCAAAGTCTTTCTCTTCGTCCAAATCGCCGTGCACCATAAGGAGCAGGGGGAGCGGCGAGAGGTCGGCAGCGTAAGGAGGCTGTATATAGGTGCGATGTTCCCACAACCGGAAACCGCAACGGCGGTAAAAGCCGATGCGCCGTGCGGCTATGTCGGTAGTGGGCGGCTCCACTTCCAGCACGATGGGTTGTCCGGCGTGCTGGATGAAAGTGTCGAGGATGCGTCGTCCCAGTCCGCCGCCGCGCAGGGAGGGGCAGGTGGCCAGATGCTCTCCGTAGAGGAATCCGTCCAAGGTCCAATAGTTGAACAGTCCGGCAAACGTCCCGTTTTCCACAACGACCTGAGGGTGGAAAAGCGGATTGTGGTCGGTGTATTGACGTTGTCGGTCCAGGGGGCGTCGTTCTTCGGGCGGGAAAGCGTCCGTCATGAGCCGTTCGGCTTCAGCATAATACGGGTCTGTCGTTTTTACGGGTATAAGTTCCATTCTGTTTGTTTTTTAGATTATAGGTCACAAAAATACAAAGATCGTTTTGTTTTATCCACAAAAAAACGTAATTTTGTTATAAAACGTAAGGAAAAAGAAGAAATGACGGAACTTTTATGGCTGTTTGCCGGCTTGATATGTGGTGCCGGTGTTGTTTTTTTGTGGACGAAGGCACGTATGTCTTCCCTGCAAACCTTGTTGCAGGTCCGTGAGGAAGAGATGGAAAAACGCCGGATCGAGATGGAAGAATCGGGTGAACGGCAATCGCAGGATTTCAAGGAGCGCGAAGAACGCATGGAGAACCATTTGGCAGCGTTGCAGGAACGGTGCGAGGCGCTGAATCGCGAGAACAAAGGGCTGGCTGCCGACAAGCAGACGTTGGAAAAAGAATTGGTGTTGGTGCGCGAACAGATGGTGCGCGAGGGCGAAGAGCGCAACCGCCGTTTCAAGGAACAACTGAATCTCATGCAAGAGCAGTTGCAGAACGCTACCCGTGAAATATTGGGACAGCGTACCCGTGAACTTTCGCAGCAGAACACGGTGCAGATGACGGCTATCATAGACCCGCTGAAAGAGACCATCCGGGAAATGCGTACGGCCATGGACAGCAGCCGCGACACGCATAATAAGAATACGGCTTCGCTGGAGAAAGCCATCGAGGAAGTGATGAGGCGTACGCGTGAAATCGGGGCTGAGGCCGACAAGCTGGCTTCGGCGTTGCGCAACGAGAACAAGGTGCAAGGGAATTGGGGCGAGTTGATTCTGGACGAGTTGCTGGAAAGTCAGGGGCTGAAGGAAGGTATACATTACGAGAAGCAGGTGACCCTGCGCGACCGCACGGGTAAAGCCATCCTGAACGAAGAGTCCGGGAAGCGGATGATTCCCGATACCATCCTGCATTATCCCGACGGAAAAGATGCGGTAATCGACTCCAAGGTGTCGCTTACGGCTTTTGTGGACTATCAGAACGCCGAGACGGACGACGCGCGTGCCGAAGCCCTACAGCGGCATGTCAGGAGCGTACGGCAGCATGTGGCCGAATTGGCCCGCAAGGATTACAGTGCGTACATCAAGTTGCCGCGTCAGGCTTTGAATTACGTCATCATGTTCGTACCCAACGAAGGGGCGCTCCAGTTGGCGTTGGCAGAAGCACCGGAGTTGTGGCGTGAGGCATTCTCCAAAGGGGTGTTCATCACCGGTGAGCAGAATCTTACGGCGGCACTCCGCATTATCCAGATAGCCTGGACCCAAATGCAACAGGCTCAGAACCAGGAGGCCATCTACGATACGGCTCGGATGTTGCTCGACCGCGTGGCCGATTTTATCGGCCATTTCGAGACGGTAGGACAGAAGTTGCAAGATGCTTCGTCCTCCTTTACCAAGGCTGCCGACAAGCTGAAGGACGGGCGGTTGAGCGTGGTGGGAGCTGCCAACAAACTTATCAAGTTGGGTGCCAAGGCCAGTGCCAAGAAGGTGATTCCCGAGGAGAACGAACCGTGGCACGGAGTGGAAGGAACGGCGGAGACGGGTGCGAACCTCCCGGGGTGACTCTTTTTGCGACTTTGATTTAAGATAGGTCTTTCGTGGTTTTGCTGTCTTTTTGATAGTAAAACCACGTTTTTTGTTTTGTGCATGCCCTGAAACCATGCAGGTTTTAGAGGGAGTTTAGATCGTTTTTGAATACAATTTTTAGCGTTTCCGGTAGATTTTTTTGTCTTTTTAAGTCTAAATGCGTTTCAATCTCAAGCGAATGATTTTCCGTTTGGCTGAGAAAACATATTTTTTCTCCGCATGTCGTTTGAGAGCTGTCCTCATGTTGGGCCGGAATATGCCAGAAAACGAAGCGTGGACAAGCTTTTCCGGTTCGTTTTTACGCTATTTGAAGTGTTTCCGTTCGCAAAAAACGGATGTCAAAATGGCATGTAAATCCGCTTTGCGCTTCCTCTCCCTCCGGCCGTTTGCGTTACGTCTTGCTTTCCGGCGGTGCAGGATGTAGCCCGAAAGCCTTATGGGCTGTCAGATTGCCTTTTCGCAACCCCGTGAGAATCCCGTATTTCCGTAGACTTCCGTATCGGGGCGTAAATAACGGATTCTCGTGGAGTCCGGTTTGACTTTTTGACAGGATTAAATGACTTCTTTCCTCTTTGCGGTTAAAGCGAACTGGTCGGAAGAAGTCTTGACCAGTTCGAATCCTAAGTTTTTCAAAAGGTCGTTGATTTCATATTTAAGGTTACTTATTTTCCGTTTGGATGCCGGCGAACCGTCGAAGAAATTCTCATTGAATACGGTATTGAGTTCCGTGAATGAGATTTCGTGTGTGGGAGCTTTAAGGAGATAATCCAGTAAGGTCGCCACTTGGCGGCGGCTTGGACGGGTCGTGCCGTCTATGGTGATTTCGTTGGTATAACGGTTCACCCGTATTTTTTTGAATTCGCATTCCGATGTGTCGGCTATCATGTCGCCCAGTTCCGGATGGAGTTTTTGCTGATGGTGGAAATACCATATTAGCATGGCGACAACCAGGCATAAGCAGATGAAGGCTATCCCCATCCAGTAATAGGCGTGGAAAATCAGGTTTTGCGTAAACTTCACGGCAGACGAGGGCAAAGTTCCATCATCGCAATAGGCATCCCATTTCATGCAATGGTGCAGGCTGACGGTGGCTCCGATGACAGCCGTAAGGATTAAGGCGATGCCTAATGATACAATAAAGGTAAGTTTGTGTTTCATGTTTTGCATTCGATGTATAGATTAATGTCTTACAAATTTAAAAGTTTAGTTTGAGAAATCAAAGCAACCGGGAATTTTTTTGATGAATGAAATCCGGAAAAAACATTCGGGTGCTGAAAAAGAAAAAATAAACGTTACTTTTAGTGTTTTCTTTAAGCGTTGAATATCAGTGATTTGATATTTTCTGATATTATTTGATACCGGATCTGATAAGATTTGATAACGAAAAGTTGTTTATATTGTTTCTGTTGCGTTACTTTGTAGGACTTGGTTGTTTCAATAAAGACGTGAGACTATGAAGTGTGGCTTTTTAGGATTAATGGTGATGTGCTGGGTCGGACTGCAATCCTATGCCCAAGACCCGGACTTTTGGCAGTTTGAAGGTCTCGATACCCTTTACCGCAAGGTGGAAGGTTTCGGAGTGGGCTTGCCGCAGGAAAAGGCGTATCTCCATTTGGACAACACCTGCTATTTCCTCGGCGATACCATTTGGTACAAAGGCTATGTCACGCGCTCCGACCGGGGCACGTTGACCGACCTGAGCAAGATTCTCTATGTGGAGCTTCTCACGCCGGACGGTTATTCCGTGGAACGGCAGCAGTTGGAGATGGAAGACGGCACGGCCCACGGCATGTTCGTGCTGAAGGATACGCTTTATGCCGGTTACTACGAATTGAGGGCTTATACGCGTTGGATGCTCAACTTCGGGCAGTGCGAATATCCCCATGTGCGTATTTCAGAAGATTTGTTCTACAGCAAGAAGATGGCCAAGGAATTTTTCCGGGACTATGAGAAACTTTATTCACGGGTGTTTCCCGTATATGACAAGCCTAAGGAAGCCGGGGATTTTGCAAAAGACATGACATTGCGCCCTATGCGCCGATACTATAAAACCCCGAAGAAAAAGAAACCCAAAGTGGACTTGCGTTTCTATCCCGAAGGAGGTAACCTTGTGGCCGGTGCGGCTTGCCGGGTGGCCCTTGAATTGAACGGCGAGGACGGGCAACATCTTGGCGGTATGAAGCTTACCGTCCGGGATAAGGAGGGAAAGGTGGCGGCTGTCTGCCGGACGGACGAGCGCGGCCGGACGACATTCCGCCTGCCGGATGTGTCGGAACAGGCGGATTTCCGTGCTACCTTCACTTACAAGGGATATGAGTATGAAGAAGAACTTCCCGAAGTGGAGGAAGAAGGTTGTGCCTTGACTGTCACGGTGGGCGACAGCGCGGTGGAGGCCGTGATACAGGCCGTCGGAGTGAAGTGCCCCGTTGCCTTGCACGTCATGAGTGGCGGAGTGTCCCGTTTCTATCGTCCCTTGCCTGTGTCGCTCTTTTCAAACGGGATGGCGGGCACGGCGGACGAACCTGGCCTCCGGGTCTGCCGGATGGCTATCCCGTTGGACAGTCTTCCCACCGGTGTCAACCAACTTACTGTCTTCGACGGGGAAGGGCGCATCTATGCCGACCGGCTCTTTTTCGTCAACCATCACGACTACGATGCCCCGAAACTGGCCGTTTCCGGTGTACGTCAGTCCTACGAACCTTTCGATTCCATCACCTTGCATTTGCAACTGACCGACCCGGCGGATTCCTTATCCAGCTTTTCCCTTACCGTTCGCGACCGGGATACGGAAGAAGACACGTATGACAATGGCACGATACTCACCGAAATGCTTCTTGCCAGTGAAATCAAAGGGTTTGTGGAGAATCCGGGTTATTATTTCGAGTCAGACGACAGTCTTCGCCGCCAAGCCCTCGACCGGCTCATGATGGTGCAGGGGTGGCGACGTTACAAGTGGCGTGAGATGGCGGACGTAGAACCCCTCGCGCTACCTTGGTTGCCCGAGAAGTTCCAGACCATCGGAGGGTGTGTCAACCGTTCGGAAAGGCAAAACATTGATTTTAAAAAGATCAGCAACTTGAAAAAGGAGGTGAACGTCTGGGCCATGTTCACGCAGGGACCGGAGACTTTTGAATTGAAGCAACAGACGAAAGACGGTGCATTCTACATGGCCATCCCCAAGATTTACGGTGATTGCATGATGTTCCTCAGCGCGGCGAAACTGAAGAAGGGGGCAGAGTATGTCAGTAAAAAACGCCGGGAGGGGTTCACCGACGAGGAGGCTTGGCCGGACTATTACGTAAAGCTGGACTTGTTCCATCCCCATTTCGCACATCCCTACAGCTTTTACCAGGACGTGTCGCCGCGTGACCTCGAACCGTTTGCTCATGAGGACAGCCTCGTGCGCGGTTCGTTCGAGGGTCGCGTGTTGCCTTCCGTGACGGTGCGGACGCGGAGGAACGGGTTACGCCGCTACGACCCGACGAAGCCTGCAGTCGTTATCGACGCGTACGACGCATATAACATGATGGCCGATTACGGTTTGGCCGATGTGCCTTTCTATTATTTGAGCAGTCCGGCCGTGTCCACGCTTATTTCGTTCTTATTTGTGGGCGACATGAACAAATACCGTGATTATTTTCTTCGGACGACCTTCAACACTTGGCCCAACCGTCTGTGGGACAAGCCTGTCATGCCGAGCACGCCGACCTATCCCGTCCCCGATTGGTTGTCGCGCGGGGAATTTGAGAAATACCGGTCGCTGAGCCTGTTGGACAAGTTTTATATTTATACGGACTATGTGCCCCGTGAAATGGGCAGTTGGAAATACCGGCAGGACAACCAGCCGGAAGTCATCGTGGGTATGCAGCTCCGTCCCGATGGGGAATATTTCCCTTCTTGCCGTGACCGCCGTTACCTCTTGCACGGTTATGCCGTGTGCGATGATTTCTACAGTCCCGACTACAGTCACCGTCCTTTGCCCGAAACGAAAGATTACCGCCGTACGCTTCTATGGATGCCCGAAGTGGAGTTTGATGCAAAGGGAAGTGCCACGGTTCGCCTTTACAACAACAGCAAGCGGACGTCTGTCAGTGTCGAGGCCGTGGGCGTTACGGACAGCGGACGGTATATGCAATATAACAGTGTGCGGTAAAGACGGATGGATGGACGTGGAATATAAGACAGGGAGAGTCAGTTTCTTTCTTTCGTAACCAATGCAAGTTGGTCGGAAGAAAGCCGGACCAATTCAAACCCCATATTTTTCAGTACGTTGTTGGTCTCATATTTAAGGTTACTGATTTTTCGTTTGGATGATTGGGAACCATCGAAAAAATTCTCATTGAATACCGTATTGAGTTCTGAAAATGAGATTTTATGCTTGGGGTGTTTGACGAGGTAATCCAACAAGGTTACCACTTGATTACGGCTTTTTTGCGAAAGCCCTTCCATGGTAATTTCGTTGGTATAGACGTTGACCTGTAATTTCTTGAACTTGCTTCCTTGTGTGCTTATTGTCGGACAGGTCTGTTTCGGATGAAGATTTTGTTGACGGCTGAAGTACCATAATGCCATGGTAGCCATCAGGCTTATACAGGCAAAGGCAATCCCCATCCAATAATAGGCATGGAAAATCATGTTTTGTGAGAACTCCACGACAGTGGCAGACAGGTTTTCGTTTTTGCAGTAGTCTGCCCATTTTATGCAATGGTGAACGCTTGCTGCTATTCCCGTGAGGGTAATTAAGATTGAAACGGAAACCAATGCGATGATCAGGTTGAATTTATATTCAGGTTTCATGATATATGATTACGATAAATAGTAAACAAAATTATGCTTTATTGGGATGATATGCAAGAAATCCGGTTATTTTTTGGCAGGAAAGTGCGGCTTTTGAGACGTGTTTTCACATGTTACTTATATGAGCGGTATAAGAAATGAAAGAAAATATGCCTTTTCTAATGTTTGAAAATCAAAGACTTGACATTTTATGATAATATTTGATACTTGATTTGATAATATTTGATAACGAAAACTTGCATTTGATAGAGGCATTGTTTTACTTTGTATTGTCATCTCAAGCCATGGTAAAGAAGAGGACAAGTAATTGGAGTATTAACTTAATTTCAAAAGAATGAAAATGAAAAAGACCGTATTTATGAAAGTTTTGGCATTGCTGTTTGTCGGCACGGGTGCATTGGCGTATAGCTGTTCCGGAGATGATATTTTTGAGGAGGAAGAGGATGCACGTTCGTTGGCGAAGCGGGCGATGCAGACACGGGGAGAGGAAACAGTGCCGGATCCCAGTGCAGTTAAAGCGATTGAATCAGGTTCTTATTCCGGAAGTAGCAATGGACGTAAATGTGATGTTTCCGTTTCGTGGACAAGAGGGTATATCACGCGTTATTCTCCGGAATCCAAATTAACCGGTTCTGCATCCTGTAATCAGGTTAACGCACGTGATATTAAGGTCTATCCCAGTTGGGTGGGCTATTATGGAATTCACGGAACGGTTTATTATACTTACGATAGGGTAGAAACGTATACTGATGAGAATGGGGAAGAGAAAATAAGACTTGTTCCGACTCGGGGAAGTGATTCATTTGATTTTTCTCCCTATGTGACTTTTATTGATGATGATGAAGTGTGATTCTATGAGAAAGAAATATTTTTTGTGGTTGGTGGCAGCATTGTTGCCGACCACGCTATTGGGAAAAGGTGAAGTGGCCTACACCCGTTTGCAGTCCTTCTATTCCAATGCGGGGATGGTGGCCATAGACAAGGTGGTGCTGTCCGACACGGCCACGGTCATGTATTGCACGGCGAAAGGGAAAATCAACTCTTGGTTTCAATTCGCGCCGTCCACGTACCTGAGCGATGAAGAGGATGCGCGTTATCCCGTGAAGGGGGCTGTGGGGCTGACCTTGGGCGAGAAATGCTATATTCCGAGAGCCGGGCAGTTGGAGTTCCGTTTGCTCTTTGAACCGATGCCGGAGGACACGAAGATATTCGACCTGATAGAAGGGACGGACAAGGATATGTTCCGCATCTATGGCATCCACGATGCCAAGGCCAAGATAAAGATTCCGGAGGCCAAAGAAGAGATAGACGCGGAAGAGACCTCCGAAAAGATGTTCCGAAAAGGAAAGGCCGTGGTGCGCGGCAAGATAGAGGGATATTCACGGGATTGGAACAAGGGCGTTTTGCTTTTTGATGTCAGTTTCTTGGGGCAAGGGAGGGTAGTGCCTTTTCCCATAAGTCGGCCTTGCACGGCTTTGGAACCGGACGGGACATTCTATGCGGAACTTTCTTTGGATCATCCTATATGGGCAGATATGGTGTTGGGAGGCGAAAATACGGCTGTTCCTTTCTATGTCCGTCCTGGTGATACGCTTGACATTACCGTGAAAGGGATATTGGAGAAGAATGTGACAGTGGACTACGCCAGCAGCCATCCGAAAGGCTGTTATGAGGACTTGTTGAAGCATCAGGACGTGCCGGTCATCTATTACGGATGGGAACGTTTATCGGATTATGGACGGAACTTGGACACTGAATATTTCTTGAAGAATGTGGATGAGAGTGTAGCGGAAAACATGCGGCTTTGCGACTATGTGGCATGGAAGTACAAGCTTTCTCCATGGGAGACGCACCTTTTGAAAAACCGTCAAAGGTTTGAATTGACAGACCGTTATTTGTTCATGGCCAGTCGGTTGTTCGAAGAAAAGGTAGAACGTCCGAGAAAATATCCTGTGGAAAAAGAAGACTATGTAGGTTATGATTATTCTGCCTATAAGGTGTTAAACATTCTTTCTTTGGATGATCCGTCGCTTTCTTTCTTGCCTTATAGTTTAGGATATCCTCCGTCCATCAGTATGACATATATGATGGCTTTTCTTGATATGTATGCTTTTTGGGATAATTCTTCTGAAACAGAACCTTTGGACTATGCGAAAGTAGAAATCGAAAAAGACAGTCTTCAAGTGAAAACGTTGCGTGAACTGACCGGTACAGAGGGGACTCCTTGGGCTGTGCAAGCCTATCTCACCCAAAAAATGACTGGTTTACAAGGGGAATGGAGCATAGGCCAACGCGAAAAGTTGGCAGACTTCTTGTCATCTTCCTATCTGACTTACCCCTACTTCAAGGAGAAAATAAAGGAATTGAACCGTTTGGCCGGGGTTTCCTCTTCATGGGTCTATGAAATGCCGGAGGAGAAAGGCCGCCGTGAGATGGAATCTATTTTAAATAGGTATAAGGGGCGGTATGTGCAGGTGATTTGGCTTTCTGACCCGAATGAGGATTGGGGCTTCTGTTCCAATTCATCCGTGAAGAACATTATGGCCGATCATGAAAGTTTTCCGGACTTGCAAATCATCGCGATAGTCAATAGGGAGGCGTATTCAGATGAAAACAGGTTCGCGCAAATAAGGAAAGAGTTGTCTGCACCAGTGGTTCATATTGAGGACAGCGAAAGTTACCTCAAACAACAGGAGTTGTTCCATTTCTACAGCAGTGGCAAGCAGATGACTTTCGACCGCAACGGGTTGGTTTTCAAACAACCGCTTGACATGAAAAACGAAACGATGTTCCGTGACCGGTTCCGTCGTATATTGAAAGCGGAAAAAGAGATGCAATGATGGCAATGGAGGAAAACAGTGACCGTGTTGGGAAATGCGTTTCCAAAGGAAAGCAGATGGCAGACGGGACAGGCATTTACTTTTACTTGTTCCTGTGCTTGTTTGCCGCCTGTTTTTTTCCTCCGGTGAGAGGCTTTTCAGAGGAATGGCTAAGGCCGAAATGGGTCTTGGCCGAAACAACAGGGCTGTTGGTGCTTTTGACATTAGGAATACAGGTGCTTGTGGCCTGCAAGCATCGGAATCCCGGATGGCGGGTTCTTTTGCGGTGGGGACGTGTAGAGGACGCGTTTTGTGAAGCTTTGGTAGCCGTGGCCTTTATGGAAGCGGTGTACGCAATAGGCCGGATGTATCGGGACGGGCAAGGAATGCCGGCATCCGGCACGTTCGATAACCCTGCCGGATTGGCTTTCTGTCTTTGTGCCGCCTTGCCTTTCCATGTCTGTTTATGGCAAAGGTGGACGAGGAGGATTGGGTATCGTGTTGCCCTTGCTGTGAGTGGTCTGGCCGTTTGGGTTGCCATATTGTGCACGGAGTCCCGCACCGGATGGATTTGCTTGGCGTTGTATGCCGCTTTGTGGTTGCAAAAACAGTGGAAAGGTCATCGTACGATGAAACTGACGATTCTGGCGGTATTGGCTGCTGGTTTGGCCTGGAGTATTTCGGTTGTCAAGACGGATTCTACTAATGGTCGCCGTTTCATATTGGAACGTTCATGGGAACTGGTTCAGGCACACCCTTTTGCCGGATACGGATCCGGTGGCTTCCTGCGTGAGTATATGCCCCAGCAGGCCGATTACTTCAGACGGCACGCTGATAGCGGATATGCGTGGTTGGCCGGCGAGGTGTATCATCCGCTGAACGAATTCGTATGGGTATGGATTGAGTTCGGTTTGCCGGGAATATTATTGTTATTGGGGGCTTTGGCTTGGCTTTTGGCCGGATTGTTCCGGAGGCGCGACATCTTTTCCCGTATGCTGGCCGTTTCTTTATGTGCAAGCGTTATTTTTGCCATGTTTTCCTATCCGTTGAAATATCCGTTGGCTTCCGTAATAGGCATAGTGGCTATGTGGCGCGTGTGTGCCGGTATGTCAGGACGGATAAAGATGAATGAGTGGGGTTGGCGTTGGGTAGGCATGGCCGGAGTCGTGGTGTCGGTTGTGGCGTTGATAAAGGTGTCCGTTGCCTATTCCTATGAATATGAATGGAGCCGGGTGGCTCGCTGTGCCTTGCACGGGCATTCCCGTGAAATGATGCCACGGTATGCGGATTTGTATAGGCATTACCATCGCGATGCTTCTTTCTTGTATAACTATACGGCAGAACAGTTCTATGCCGGGCAGTATGAGGAGGCACTGAAGACAGCTAAAGAATGCAGGGCGTTATGGCCGTCTTATAATTTGTCCCTTCTGACCGGAGACATCTGTCGGGCAGCCGGAAAGTATGGCGAAGCCGTGCAATATTATGTACAGGCTCATTGGGTGTGTCCGGTGAGGTTTGCTCCCTTGGAAGGTTTGTATTATGCTTATAAATCAGGGAACCGACCGCTTATGGCAGATTCGGTAGCTAACGTAATTTTCCGGAAGAAGATAAAGGTGGATTCCCGGGATGTCCAACGGATTAAAAAGGAAATATTGGAGGATATGCGGCACGGTGAAAAGATGGTGCCGTGAGACGGAATAGATGAAAAAGGTATGAAACTCATGAAAATGAAAAATACAGTTGTTTTAATGATAGTGGTCGTAGCTGTTGCCACGATTGTTGCAGTGTTTTCAGCCGTCAGTTGTTCGGAACACACGGATAAGGAACATGTCCGTGATATGGTTTTAGCTGAAAATCCCGGGTTAAAGGGCATATTGGAATTATACCAAGAAGATTCTTTGAAATATGAGGCCGCTTTGTTTCTGATAGACAATATGGGATATTACCAAGGGGCAGACAGTGGCGAACTGAACTCCATGTACAAAGCATACGAAATATTCAGCACGGGACGCTATACTTACCGGCAAGCATTGGATTCGGCCGCGAAGCTTTGCGGAAAGCCCAAGAATGTGAAAGACATCGTATGGAAGGCAGATGTGGATATGGATCCCGGATTTTTGGTATCCAATATAGAGTGGGCTTTCAAAGTATGGAGGGAACAGCCATGGGGGAAAAACGTTTCATTCGAACAATTCTGTGAGTATATACTGCCTTACCGTATTGGAAACGAAGAATTGATTCCATGGCGGGAAAAATTATATTACCAGTTCATGCCTATTATCGAGAAGTACAAGAATGACCCTCAAATAGAGAACCCCACATTTGCCGCCCACATTGTTTTGGACAGTTTGCTCCGGGCACCTTTCTATTTTACGGGCGAGATGGCGACGAGCGTACGTATCGGACCGAGGATTGCGGACTGGCGAGGTGGAAGTTGTCTGGATTTGTGCGACATGTTGGTATACATTTACAGGGCGTTGGGAATCCCTTGTGGCATAGAGGAACTTCCGATGCGTGGGAACAACAACGCACCGCATTTTTGGAATTTCCTTGTTGACCAGCATGGGCAGACTTGGTATTTTTCTATGTTTTATTGGTGGCATCGCCTGCTGAAAGCCGAAGTGTATGCAGATGTCTATGGAAAAGTGTTCAGGCAACGGTTCAGCCTGAACAGAGATATGATGGATTCATTGCGGATGCCGTTGGACAGTGTGCATCCTGTATTCCGCTATCCTTTTTTTGAGGATGTCACCCGTCTGTATGCTACGGACAAGGCTTTTACTTTATCCGTAGGGAAACAGCATCTTGCCAGAGATATAAGGGCAGGAGAAGTAGTTTATATTTGTATGTCTGACCGTTATGCTTGGAAACCTGTGGGATGGACAAGATATGACGGTTCCAATGCTGTCTTTAAGGATTGTCACGGAGGTACCATTTACTGTTTGGCGGTTTATGACGCGGCTAATGACAAGTTGGCTCCGGTGTCTTCACCTTTCAGCGTTGGTCAGGAGAACGGGAAAATGGAGTTTTATGATGTGCAGGAAGAAACGGAAGATGTCGTTCTGCTGAGTAAATTCGGAATGCTTGGGGAGTTCTTTTTAGGACGGATGGTCAATGGGGTATTTGAGGGCAGCAATTCGCCTTCTTTCAAACAAAAAGATACGTTGTTCCTGATTCGTGCGACTCCGGACAGACTTTGCACAGTGGTAAAAACAGGTTCTTCCAAAGCATATCGTTATGTAAGGTATTACGGTCCGGCTGGTGGTTACGGGAATATCTCTGAGGCCGGATTCTATTCGTCTGTGAATGACACAATGCCGTTGGCCGGAAAAATATTGGGGCCGGAAGACGGTGCAACAGGCGACCATTCTTATTTCAATGTGTTCGACGGGCATACGGATACATCGTATGATTATCCTTTCGCTGATGGAGGATGGGCCGGACTTGATTTGGGCGAGCGAAAGCATATAGGGAAAATTGTCTATACGCCCCGTAATCGGGATAATTTTGTCCGTAAAGGAGATTTGTATGAGCTTTTAGTTTGCCGTGAGGGAACGTGGGTTCCGTTTGCCCGGCAAATAGCTACGGCTGATTCTTTACTTTTCCAGGGAGTGCCGAAACATGCGCTTTTGTTACTTCGCGACTTGAGTCGGGGAGAAGCGGAACGGTTGTTTGAGTATAAAGACGGTAAACAAGTGTATTGGTGAGTGGGTGGATTATGAAATTACTCCCTGCCGGCCTGCTTGTGCCGACAGGGAGTGTTCCTTTTCAAGAAGGGATTTTTATGAACGTTTGCTGCCATCGGGATTGTAAACCAGAATGAGATCTATCGGTTCGCGATCCAATTCGATGCGGTAGTAGATGCCTGTTTCCGCCCCGTTGGGATATTCAATGCGGTCTACATCGTCCTCACGTGGGTTGAACGTGTAACCTTCCTGCGTGAAGCTGTTGACTACGGCTTCCGGAACGGATGTCCATGCCATATCCTCGAATTCAGTGAACAACCATTGGTAATTCGTGTCCACGTGCATGTCTGCCTCTGCATTGTTCAGCCACAGTTGTATTTCGTAGCCTTTTGCAGTACGGTTCATTTCAATAATGTTGGCACCGGGATATTTGGCCGCTACCATTTGGGTGATTGCCGTGGGTATCTGTGCCGAAGGGTCGGATCCACTTCCCGGGTGTTGGCTTCCGTCCGCATTGTAATAAAGTATGATGTCTGTAGGCTCACGGTCCAATTCGATGCGGTATTGTACGGCCGTTTCCGCCCCGTTGGGATATTCAATGCGGTCCACATCGTCTTCACGTGGGTTGAACGTGAATCCGTCTTGCGTGAAGCTGTTGACTACGACCTCCGGAACAGATGTCCAGGCAATGTCTTCGAACTCCGTATAAAGCCATTGGTAGTTGAGGTCGAGGTGCATGTCCACTTCTCTGTTGTTCAGCCACATTTGTACTTCATATCCTTGGTAGGTACGTTCGACTTCCACGATTTGTGCTCCCGGATAACGGCTTTCTACCGTTTGGGTGATGTGTGGGTCATTCCGAAAGTTGTAGTCGTCCTCATCGTCGTCTTTACATGCGGTCATAACCGGGGCGAGCAATAAGATGAAAAGCCCCCATTTCCATATATTCTTTCTCATTTTGTTTTGGTTTTTGTAAAAGGTTTATATTCTTGTGAAAATCTCATCTTTCAGTCAATCTCACGGATATTGAATTTACGGTCGAATTTGAGTTCTACATCGTTGGTGAGCTCCACTTCGTACTTACGACTGTCTTTTTCTATTTTGGTGATTTTCTCTCCGGGGAACATCTCGTTCACTTGTTTCTTGATTTCCTTCGGTATGAAAAAAGCCGGGACTTCAGACCTTTTGCCGTCTACTTCCGTCCAATCCCCTTTGCTGTCGAAGGAGACTTCCGTACCATTGACAAGCTGTACGTCGTAAGTGGTAGATTTGAACCAGTCTTTGTCTATTTTGATATACGAGACTTTGGTATGGGCAAATTGCTGCTTTAAAATCGTACGTGCCGGGGCGGGCAGTTCGTTTAAATTGCGGGTGATGACATCGTTGTCGGCGCAAGCGGTCGTTACGATGACAATCCCTAAAATCAATATGGCAAAAATCTTTCTCATAATGGTAATTCCTTTTAATGGTTAGTAATGCTATTGTAACCGCAAAGTAAATACCTGATTCTGGAAAGATTTGGGATTTGTGCTTTTCGTTTTAGGGCTTTGCAACTTTTAACACGAAATGATGTCGTCCGTCATGATAGTATGTGAGGGAGAGATGGTACAGGTCGGCAATGGATTGGGCGATAGACAGTCCCAGTCCGGTCGATTCTTTTTGTCCGCTATGCCCCTTGTAGAAGCGTTTGAACATTTGTCGTTCGTCGAGGGCTTGGTTCCCGTCGTTGACGATTTCAATCCGGGTGGAATGGATGAGTATGTCCACACGTCCGTGTTCGGGGCTATGTATGATGGCATTTTTGATGAGATTGGTCAGTAAAGTATGAGCCAGCGATTCGTTCATCCTGATACGGCAGTCTTCCGTGTCCGACAAGTGATAGTCCAGTTCTTTTTCTTCGTATAAGTCCGATAACAGTTCGAGAATCTTTCGGACGTGTGGGTTCATATCCACTTCAGTTACTTCCTCGAATTGCCGGTTTTGGATACGCGAAAGCAGGAGCAGGGATTTATTGAGCTGTATGGCACGGTGCAGGCTACGGAACATGTCGTCGATATTTTTCAGTACCTCTTCATCGAGATTCTCATGTTCGGCCAATAACTCCAGCTTGCCGTTGATGACGGCCAACGGGGTTTGCAGTTCATGAGAGGCGTTTTCGATGAATTCCTTTTGTTCCCGGTATGCTTTTTCTGCCCGTTCGTGCATTTCAAGGGCAGCACGGTTCAGGGTACGGAACTCCCGAATACGGCAATCCGGATTCAGATAAGGTGCCGGGTGTCCGGGTGATACGTTTTCAAGCCATTCCAATAAACGGTCGAGCGGGCGGAACACGGACTTCAGGATAAGGCGTGTGCTGAAGATGATGCAACAAAGCAATGCGATGTAGAGTGCGACGAGATATTTGAATATGGCGGCTATCAAATCGTCCCGTTCCAAAGTGGAGAGTCGGAGTTCCAGTTCATAATATTTCAGGTCGGTGGCCATGAAGCAGGACTTCATGATACGTACGGGTTCATACTCATCTTCAGTCTCGATATATACCGTACCGTCGTAGTACCGGTCGCGATAGTGCTCGACCTCTTCCGTGGTAAGCGGACGGATGCTGTAACTGTGTATGATTTTGTCCTCGGTATCTAAAAGAGTAGAGTCCGCCAGGATTTTCCCCACAATAATATCCCGGTAATTGGCCAGGGCATCGTCGGTCTCGTCCATCACTTCGTCGATGACGGTGTAATAGAAAAAGGTACCCCACCCGCCCAGTAACAAGAACAGGAGGAAAGAGAGGTTGAAGTGGGTATAGCGTAATAACTTCATGGTCGGGGTATGGGGAGTTTACGGCATGTCGAATGCCAATTTGTAGCCGAAACCGTAAACGGCTTTTATTTCTGCTTGTGTGCCGGCTGCTTTCATCTTTTTCCTCAAATTCTTCACCTGGGAATAAATGAAGTCGAGACTGTCCGCCTGGTCGATGTGGTCGCCCCATACAGACTCTGCCAATGCCATACGGTTGATGAGGCGGTTGGGATTGCTGATGAAATAATACAGCAGGTCGAACTCCTTGCGGTTGAGGTTCAGTTCGTTCCCGTCCACGGTCGCTTTGCGCGTGTCGGGGACTAAAGTCAGGTTACCCAGTACGATACTGGTGTCTCCTCCGGCTTTTTTCCTGCGCAACAAGGATTTTACCCGTGCGTTAAGCTCGGCCAGATGGAATGGTTTGGCCAAATAATCGTCGGCCCCGAGGTTAAGCCCCTCCACCTTGTCCTCAATGGAGTCTTTGGCCGAGATGATGATGACGCTTTCCTGTTTACGCATCCGTTTGAGATGGGCCAGGACGGAAAGTCCGCTTCCGCCGGGCAGCATGATGTCCAGCAAGATACAGTCGTAATCGTAATCGTTAACCTTTTCCATGGCAGAGGCATAGTCTTCCGCACACTCCACGATGAACTTTTCGCGCGTGAGGTACTCCCTGACGGTATTCCGCAACTCCTCTTCGTCTTCAATCAGCAGGATCTTCATGGCTGTTCCGTATCGGATGGATTGTCGATGGGTAATCTGTCTTTCTTCCGGTAACCTGTGCTGTTGAGGATAGCCACTAAATCACCGTTTTCTTGGCAGATTCTTACCTCTATATAAGGAATGCGCGGGTGGTGGTGTATCTCACGGGCCTCTGCGTAAAGCCATCCGGCAGACACGGCTTTCAAGAAGTTGATATTGGCGCTTAAAGACAATGTTACCTGTGCATAGCTGTTGGCTACGGCGGCAAAAGCCAAGTCGGCCAACGTGAAAAGGGCACCGCCTTGGCAGACCCCGGCAGCATTGAGGTGGGCAGGGGTGACTTCCATTCGGGCTTTGGCATATCCCGGACAGATGTCGAGTATCTCGACACCGGCCGCCCGGGCAAACCGGTCGTTCTGTAATAATTCGGATAATGTCATACTATAGTTGGATAAAAATGTCAGGCGAAAGTTTTTCGTATTTCTTCCCAGTGTTCGCAAAGCGATTGCATGGAAGGGAACAACAAGTCGGCACCGGCATCAATCAGCACTTTGTCGGGCAGCGGCCCCGTATTGACGGCGATGGTGAAGATTCCGGCAGATACTCCGGCTTGTACCCCCAAGGGAGCATTTTCCACCACAAGGCCTTCCCACGGTTGTATACCGGCTTTTTGCAGTCCCATGAGGTAGGGCTCGGGGTTGGGCTTGCCGTATTTCACATCAAAACTGGTCACCATCAGGTCGCGCCGGAATACGCTCGGAAAATTATGATTCAGCCGGTCGATGAGGCTGACCTGCCCCGACCCGGTGACGACCATGGGGGTGAAGCCATCGGCCTTTACCTTTTTCAGCAACTCGTAAGCGCCCGGCATCCGTGGGGCTTCCGGACAACGGCTGAACACGTCGGACTTGGCTTTATAGATGGTTTGCTTCTCCTCTTCGGTAGCCCGGCGTCCCCAATCACGTTGTGCCAGCAGGTCGATGGTTCCGCCGCCCGTACGTCCTTCGTGCATGTAGGCTTCTTCGGGCGTGATATGCAGGCCGAACTGCGTCATGGCATGGCTCCAGGAATAAGCATGGTTGGGCATGGAGTCGAAGAGGACCCCGTCCATATCAAAGAGCACGGCTTTAAGGCGCGTCGCCCCAAAGCCGTGCTTCATTAAATATTTGTCTTTTTCTGCTTCGAACATGGGCTTATTTGTTTAAGCGTGCGCGGATGGCTTCACTTTCTTTTTCGTAACCCGGTTTGTTCAGCAGGGCGAACATGTTCTTCTTGTAGGCTTCCACGCCCGGCTGGTTGAAGGTATTTACCCCCAAGAGGTTACCGCTGATGCCGCAGGCTTTCTCGAAGAAATAGATGATTTGTCCCAAATAATACTCGTTCAACACAGGGACACTCAGGCGCATGTTGGGCACACCGCCGTCCACGTGAGCCAGTTGCGTACCCAGTTCGGCCATCTTGTTCACTTCGTCCACACGCTTTCCGGCCAGGAAGTTCAGGCCGTCCAGATTTTCGTCGTCCGAAGGGAAGAGCACCTTATGGTTGGGTTGCTCGATACTGATGACGGTCTCGAAGATGGTACGTTCGCCGTCCTGAATCCATTGTCCCATGGAATGAAGGTCGGTGGTGAAATCTACGGCAGCCGGGAAAATACCTTTTTGATCCTTTCCTTCCGATTCTCCGTACAACTGTTTCCACCATTCGTTCAGGTAGTGCAACTTAGGCTGGTAGTTTACCAGAATTTCTATTTTCTTGCCTTCGGCATATAAAGCGTTGCGGCAGGCAGCATATACGGCCGAGGGGTTTTCCATGAAAGGTACGTCCACGGCAGTTGCTTTTTCCATGTCGGCGGCACCGGCCACGAGTTGTGCGATGTCGAAACCGGCCACGGCAATAGGCAGCAAGCCTACGGGAGTGAGTACGGAGAAACGTCCGCCCACATTGTCGGGGATGATAAAGCTCTTGTATCCTTCCTTGTCAGCCGTGGTACGGGCGGCACCTTTTTGGGCATCGGTTACGGCCACGATGACTTTGCGGGCCATGTCCTTGCCGCGTTGGTCTTCGCATTGCTTTTTCAGCAGGCGGAAAGCCAAAGCCGTTTCGGTGGTCGTGCCGCTCTTGGAAATATTGATGACACCGAATTTCTTGTCGGCCAGGTAAGCGCACATTTCGGCCAGATAGTCTTCGCCGATGTTGTTTCCGGCAAACAGGATGACCGGGTTCTTCTTATCGTTCAGCAACCATTGGAAACTGTTGCTCAGGGCTTCGATGACGGTGCGTGCGCCAAGGTAGCTTCCGCCGATGCCGGCTACTACGACCACTTCGCAGTTCTCGCGGAGCACCTGTGCCGTGGCGTTCAGTTCACCGATGAAATCGGGAGTAATGGAAGACGGCAAGTGCAGCCAACCTAAAAAGTCGTTACCCGGACAAGTGCCGTTTTCCAACGCTTCCTGTGCGGCCTTCACCTTCGGTTCGTATGCCGCGATGGCATCGGCCTGAAGGAACTGAGTTGCTTTTGTGATGTCTAATTGAATATTCTTCATCTTTTTACGCTATTAAAAAACAATAATGAGTTATCGGAATGAATCGGTGAGCAGTTTTATCTCGATGCTCGGCGAGATACGTTCGTAGAGGATATTATATACGGCGTCCAGAATCGGCATGTTGACATGGAGGCACTTGTTGATGTCCTTCATACATTTGGTGCCGTAATACCCCTCGGCTATCATTTCCATTTCTATTTGTGCGCTTTTCACACTGTACCCCTTGCCTATCATGGAACCGAACACCCGGTTGCGACTGAAGTTGGAATATCCCGTGACGAGAAGGTCGCCCAGATAGACCGAATCGATGATATTCCGTTCAATGGGGTGTACAATCTTGAGAAAACGGTTCATTTCCTGCGCTGCGTTGGACATGATGACCGACTGGAAGTTGTCTCCATACTTCAGGCCGTTGCAGATACCCGCCGCGATGGCATAGACGTTCTTCAACACCGAAGCGTATTCGATGCCGATGACGTCGTCGCTGATTTTGGTCTTGACATATTCGCTGCTGATCATGTCGGCAAAGTTTTGCGCCTTTTCCAAGTCGGCGCATCCCACGGTCAGATAAGTAAGCCGTCCCAAAGCCACTTCTTCCGCATGGCTCGGTCCCCCCAAAACGGCCAGATTCTCGTCGGGCACGCTATACACCTGATGAAAATATTCCGAGCAGACCAGGTTTTCGTCGGGCACGATACCCTTGATGGCCGTGACGATGAATTTATCGCGCAGGCGCGTCTTGAGTTTTTTCAGATGGCTCTTTAAATAAGGAGAGGGGGTGACGAAAATCAAAGTATCCGTTTCTTCCACTATTTTATTGATGTCGGCAGAGAAGTGGATGCGGTTCACGTCGAAATGTACGCTGGTCAGGTAAGCCGGATTATGTCCCAAGCGGCGGAATTCCTCGATGCGGTCTTCCCGTCGCATGTACCAATGGATGGAATCGTTTCGCTCCAACATCATCTTGGCGATGGCGGTAGCCCAGCTACCGCCCCCCATGATGGCTATGGTTCCACAATTTCCCATGTTTTCCGGTTGTTATATTTTGGCAATCCACTCGGCCACGTCGTTGACGGATGGCTTTTCGATGTCGAGTTTGTATTTCTTGATGACCTCTCCCACCTGTTGCTGTAGCTTTTGCGGATTGACTTCCTTCATGTCGCTTACCAGATTATATCCGGCTTTTTGCAATACGGGCACGAGTGCCTCGGCCACGCCGATGGCAGCGTATTTGTCGGCACTGTCCTTGGGTATTTTCTTTTCAGGACGCATTTGCGGGAAGAAGAGAACCTCTTGAATCGTGGTCTGGCCCGTCATGAGCATGACCAGACGGTCGATGCCGATACCGATACCGCTGGTGGGGGGCATGCCATATTGCAAGGCACGCAGGAAATCCTGGTCGATGAACATCGCTTCGTCGTCGCCCTTCTCGCTCAGGCGCATCTGTTCGATGAAACGCTCTTCCTGATCTATCGGGTCGTTCAACTCCGAATAGGCATTGGCCAGTTCCTTACCGTTGACCATCAACTCGAAACGCTCGGTCAATGCCGGATTAGTGCGGTGTTTCTTGGTGAGCGGCGACATTTCCACCGGATAGTCGGTGATAAAGGTCGGTTGGATATAAGTACCCTCGCAGAACTCGCCGAAAATCTCGTCGATAAGCTTGCCTTTGCCCATCGTGTCGTCGATTTCCAGGTTCAGGGCCTTGCACATCTCGCGGATTTCCTCTTCGCTCTTCCCGTTCAGGTCATAACCCGTTTTTTCCTTGATGGCCTCCAAGATGGGCAGGCGGCGATAGGGTGCCTTGAAGCTGATGGTCTTTCCGTCCACCACGCTCTCCGTGCTGCCGTTCACAGCGATGCAGATGCGCTCGAGCAACTTTTCGGTAAACGCCATCATCCAGTTGTAATCCTTATATTGTACATAAAGTTCCATGCAAGTGAACTCCGGATTGTGGCTCTTGTCCATACCCTCGTTGCGGAAGTTCTTGCCGATTTCGTACACGCCTTCGAAACCGCCTACGATGAGGCGTTTCAGGTAAAGTTCCGTGGCGATACGAAGATACAGGTCGATGTCGAGCGAGTTGTGGTGGGTAATGAACGGGCGCGCGCTGGCTCCTCCCGGGATGGATTGCAGGATAGGTGTCTCCACCTCCGTGTAGCCCGCTTCGTCCAGGGCGGCACGCAACGTTTTCAGGATGGCCGAACGCTTCAGGAACGTTTCCTTCACTCCGCTGTTGACAATCAAGTCCACGTAACGTTGGCGGTAGCGTAGTTCCGGGTCGTCGAAAGAGTCATATACCTCGCCGTCTTTCATCTTGACGATGGGCAGGGGCTTGAGGCTCTTGGCCAAAACCGTCAGTTCTTGCGTGTGCACGCTGATTTCGCCTGTTTGAGTCTTGAAAACAAAGCCTTTGATGCCGACAAAGTCACCCAAGTCGAGCAATTTCTTGAATACGGTGTTGTATAAATCCTTGTTTTCTCCGGGACAAATATCATCGCGGGTGACATACACCTGAATGCGCCCTTTGGAATCCTGCAATTCGAGGAAAGAGGCTTTGCCCATGATGCGCCGGCTCATGATACGGCCTGCGATGCACACTTGGCGTTTCTCTTCCGCCGCATCGTCGTATTCGGCTTTGATGTCGGTCGAGAAAGCATCGGTCGGGTATTCGTCGGCCGGATAAGGGTCGATGCCCAAGGCACGGAGTTCGTTCAGGTTGTTCCTTCTTACGATTTCTTGTTCACTTAACTCTAAAACATTCATTTTTATTCTGATTTCGATATTTGGGGCAAAATTACAAAAGTTTTTTGAGTGTCCCAATGATTTACCCGTTTATTAGCATGGAGCTTAGGACAGTGAAAACATGTTTTCTTTGGAATGACGGACTTATATAGTTAATTTTGTGTTAAATATTCGGGGAGGGTAATTTTGCTCAGTATAAAAATGCTAACTTTCGCAAATAAATCAATAGAGTGGTAACTTTTTAAAATTGGGACTATGAAAGCAAAAGTTTGGAAAGGTGTCTGGGCCTTATGTGTAGTTGCCGTTACGATGGCATCTTGTGATTTTGTGAATAAGATGAAAGAGAATGCTACTACAACGCCGTCGGACACGATTATCGGAGCAAATGCCGGGGAGTTGGACGGGAAGATAGATGAATTGTTGGAATTGGCCAAGGCAAAAAAGGAAACGGCAGAGTTTGCCGAGATTTATACCTATTTCAATTATAAGCCGGGTGATCCTTCTACGAGTGTGACGATACAAATTGTAACGCCGGAGGATAAGAACAAGATGGCGGAATATAGTTGGTACGATAATAAGGATGTCCGTAACAAACTGGATAAACAGGATATGGTGATTTCGGATCATGACGATAATGTGATTGATACCTATGACGGTTTCAAGGATATGCTTTTCACTTACGATGATGTGGCCAAGCAGGTGGAGAATCTGCCGGTGTTCTGCAAAGAGGCGTTGGAAGCATCGGGATATGGCGAAGACGGCTATGTGAGAAGCTACCAGATAGAAAAAGGTGATGCGTTATCATGGTGGGACACAAGTCCTCCAATATGTTGAGTAAGACTTACCATGTAGCCGAAGATGGCGAACATATCATAGTGAAAGAATAAGTGTAAGGCGCTTCTGTTCGGAAATCCGCTGTCGTCTCATATTTCCGGAAGTCCCGTGGCAGGACTTGGATATGACGGCGGATTTCCTTTTTGAGGAAAGAAGGGGGTATGAACGTTCGTAAGGATTCACAGGCGTTGTCCGCTCGGTTTTACTTTGCGTCATCCGGTGGTGAAATACAAGAGGGGCGGGAAAAAGCAGATGAGACTATTCCGCCTAGTGCGGCCGAACCCGGAAAAGGCTTTTTCCTTTCTTTTTTCGTGCCACGCAGGGGATTTTGGGTTACCCCTTTGTTGTTGGATCTTAATTTTCTCGTCTTTCTGGCCATGTGCTTGTCCGGTGTAGGGATATTTTTTCCGGACAATGTCGATTTGTTGCATTGGGGCGCCGATTTTGCTCCATTGACTCTGACCGGCGATTATTGGCGTGTGCTGACCTGCAATTATGTGCATGTAGGTCTTATACACTTGGCCATGAACATGTATGCCTTATTGTTCATTGGTCTGTTTTTGGAGCCGTTGGCAGGTTCTCGCCGTATGGCTATGGCTTATGTCTTGTCCGGACTTTACGCATCCTTGGCGAGCCTGTCGGTCAATGCCGAATGGATTGCGGCCGGGGCTTTGGGAGCCATATTCGGCTTGTATGGTCTCTTTTTTGCTTATTTGCTTTTACGCAGGGGCGGAGAGGAGAGGCGAAAGACCTTGCTTATCAGTATTGCGGTTTTCATTTTGTATAATCTGTTGTTTGGGATGAGAGATGACAGTGTGGATAATGCGGCGCACGTCGGCGGATTGGGGTGTGGTTTCTTGTTGGGGTTGGCTTACGGGATGTCGGATAAGGTGCGTGAGAAAAGCAAACGGATGGTTGTGGCTTGTCTGGCAGAATTCGTCTTATTATCTGAGTTTGTCTGTTGGTTTTCCGCCTTGACACACGGAATGCCTCCCGATTACCAAGACGTGTGCGAAGTTTGGCGGAGTGGCCTGTTGGAAGACTATATAAGAAACGGAGATTCGGAGATTCATTCGGAAGAGAACGGTATGGGGCAGAAGACGGAGTATACCGTAGTGGAGGGCTGGACCATGACGGATCAGGATGTCTGGATTCCTTTTAGCGATGAAGCGAGTGGTTTCAGTTTCCGTTATCCGTCCAATTGGCATAGAAAGCTGGATAGATGGTCGGATTTCCGCATCGAAAACGGGTTGAATTGGATGACCGTGGAGTATTCGGATGCTGCGGCAGATACGGATGCCCGGAAAATGAAAGATGCTTTAAAGCGGAGTGTGTGTGACGAAGAAGGCCGTTTGCTTGACGGTTGCACTTGCGAGACGGTCGTCCTGAACGGGACTGAATTCGTGAAAGTCAGTAGCCCCCAACGTATCTCCCTTACAGGGAAGAAATGGATTGAGGCGAGGCGTACTACTTACGGATATTATAAGGATAATCCTTTACGGTGCATGACCATCGTGCAGTGGACCACGAGTGAACCTTTCCGAAAAGAGATGGATGAAATGGCGCAAAGTTTTTTCATACGGGAACCATAAAGGGCATTTGATTTTTCTTTTTTGTGAATGACGGCTGAAGGTTCACCGTAAAGTGTTGTACCACAGTGCGGAACGGAATTTTTCGGTGAACCCCTTGTGAAGACTGTTTGAGTGAAGGGTTCACCTTAACCATTTGATTCTTAGATAGAATGAAGGATGTGAACCCTTTTTAAATGAAAACATAATGAAGGGGGTGGGGAAGGAACATCGCCTGCAGGACATCCGTAAAAAGTTCTCAGTAGATTGATCGAACGTTTGCCGCACACCGGAAAGTCGTTTGCCTGACGTTTTTGGACTGTTTTCGCATTTCGATGGGACCAAGGCGGCATCGCTGAAGTTTATGAGTTACAATAGTTCGTTAAAAAATAGCCACGCCTAAGCG
>ENA-OPNB01000307-OPNB01000307.1-human-gut-metagenome-genome-assembly--contig:-NODE-307-length-59912-cov-5.929649_pt1 | contig 59912 bp, 48 predicted proteins | sample MGYA00241528_ERZ501754 | MGnify/ENA primary metagenome ERZ501754 (study PRJEB25962, sample SAMEA2042646) | human gut metagenome | biome: human gut; feature: human-associated habitat; material: faeces... | reverse complement strand
CCCGGATGACAAGTGGGATGTGGCAGCCGGCTACGGTAACTATAAAGACGCCCATGCTGTATCGGTAGGCGCATTTTATCGCCCCAATGAAGACACCATGTTCAGCGTGGGAGGCTCCTTCGGAGGAGGAGAAAACATGGTGAATGCTGGAGTCAGCGTGAAGCTGGGACAGGGCAACCATGTGTCTACATCCAAAATAGCTATGGCAAAAGAAATCGTCGACCTGAAAGATGCGGTTACCCGTCTGGAAGCGCAAAATGAACAGTTCCGGCAGATCATTGGGCAGATGGCGGGACAGCCTGTAAGGAATGTAGCGTTCCCCGATGTGCCGAAAGACCACTGGGCATATTCTTATGTAAAATCACTGGCGGACAGAGGTCTTTTGGAAGGCTATCCGGATGGAGAGTTCAAAGGGGATCGTTCTATGACCCGCTATGAATTTGCGGCCATTATTTACCGCGCACTGCAGAATGGGGCGCCTGTTGATGGAAATATGGGTAAAGCTATGGAAGAATTTGGTCCTGAGATGGAAAAGGTAAGAGAAGCTTATCGTTTCCGGGTAGACCGCATTTCCGGCGAAGATAATGACAGGAATAAAGTAGAACGCGTCCGTGTCAACAATGAAGGCAATAAAGAAAAGGGTGATTGCCGCGACATATACGGTTCGCATATCGCAGCCGGTAAATAATTCATTACATATAAAATAGAAGCCGGTTGTTTTGATAAAAGTGATTGGTCTTTGATTTATGGGAGTTTTGAACTATAATGATTTTGATTGATGAATGGTAACTCCTGTTTTTGGAGTATATCCCATCATCTGTTTTTAAGGATGAAATTTATGAGGGAGGAAAATTATGAATCAGATTTACAAAGTCATTTGGAGCCGGGTGAAGCGCTGCTATGTAGTGGTTTCAGAAATTGCCGGCAGCAATGGAAAAAATGGGGGGGGTGGCTTCTGAAAAAAAGAGCCTGCCTTTCCATGCATTTCTGTGCGCCCTTGCCCTTACCGGATGCCTGATGCCGGGGGTGGCGGAAGCGAATACACAGTATGGTCCGGGTGCTTCCGCTACCGGCGGTGACAGCGTGGCGGTAGGTGACAGTGCTAAGGCGACCGCAGGCCATGCTACCGCTGTCGGAACCTTGACAGAGGCTGATGGGGTGAATTCTTTTGTGGCAGGGTTGCAGGCAAAGTCAGGAGCGACTGCTGAAAACAGTGTTGCCATAGGACGGGGGGCCCAGGCTTTAGGTCAGAAGCGGGCCAGTGATCAGTTTACTGCGAGCACCATCGCCATCGGGAATAATGCAACAGCGACGGAAAACGGGGATATCGTCATCGGCCGCCAGGCGACGAGTACGGTATCCAAGTACCATGGTGAGGATGGCTCCGGCGCCGTTGTCATGGGATCGGAAGCTCATTCTTACGGCTCCCGGGGCGATGTGGTTCTTGGTTCCGGGGCGGAAGCAAACATCATCAGAAAGGGCACTACCAACCCGGCAGATGCCGCTGGATATTCACAGTCGATAGCCATCGGCAGTATGGCAAAAGTTTATGGTACGCAGGCCATGGCTATCGGTGGAGATGTGAAATCTATTGGACATTCCTCCATTGCCATTGGGGGCAATGACGTTGACCTGGTAAAATCCGATCTGCAAGCGGCAGTTCCCGGTTTTTGGGCTGCCGGGGCGCAGAATAAATTTGAGCGGGAAACGGCAGCGTTATATCCCGGGACGACATTGGGGAGCGCCGCCCTCAGCACCAGCCAGTATCGGTCGAACACCGCATCTATTGGGGCAGCTAGTATAGCCATGGGCGCGATGACCCAGTCCTTCGGTATCGGTTCCACGGCGATTGGTGTCAATTCGATGTCAAAAGGAGTTGCAAGCACCAGCATCGGTGTCATAGCACGGAGCTGGGGGAAGAATTCTCTTGCCGTCGGCAGCCAGGCGGGTGCTTATGGAGATAAGTCCACATCTTTGGGCGATACGAATACGGTCGGTTTCGATATGACGGACGGCACCACGTCCGGTGCGGCTTCTTCAGCTGTCGGTACGGATAACAAAGTCTATGGGAATAATTCCTATGTTATCGGTGGCGGCAATACGATCGGTTCCGCCACCATTACGGAAACGACAGAAGCCAACGGCGATAAAATTAAGAAGGTTACTGCCGGTACGGTCAAAGGAAGTACGGCAGGTGCTTTCGGTTATAAGAATACCATCACAACGGATAATGCCTATGTGGTAGGGAATAATTCCACAGCTTCTGCTGATGGGGCTATGGTCCTGGGGAGCAGTGCATCCGTGACAGGGAAGAATGGCGTTGCTCTTGGCAATAATACAAAAGTGGCCAATGAAAATGCCGTGGCTATCGGCAATGGCTCAGAAACAGCAGCTGCTGTAGCGACACCCTCCGCAACAATCAATGGCGTAACACATAATTTCGCAGGAGTAAATCCGGCTTCCACAGTAAGTGTAGGCAAGGCAGGCGCAGAACGGACAATTACCAATGTGGCGGCCGGCCGTATTTCCGCGACTTCTACCGATGCCATCAATGGCAGCCAGCTCTATGCGGTAACCTCAGAAGTAGATAAAGGCCTTCGTTTCGACGCGGATAATAACAGCGAAAAAACGAACAAATTAGGTTCTAAAGTCACCGTTAACGGCGATAATAACATTACGACGGAAATTACCCAAACCGGCGACGATACGAAAATCGGCGTAAAACTCAACCAGGACATTAACGTGAAAACGGTAACCGCTACGGATACAGTGAAAGCCGGCGGTGTGACCATGGGCGGTCAAACAGTGGCTAACGCAGCCGGAGCTAATGAAACCGGTAATTATGTAACAGGTCTTGATAATAAGACTTGGAATATTCAAAATCCCAATGTCGTATCCGGCCGTGGCGCGACAGAAGACCAGTTGAAGGTCGTCAGCGATGAAGTGAAGAAACAAGGTGCTAATGCCACCGATTATCGGCTGGTACAAAACGCATCCAGTGCGGACGGGTCTTATACGGTCGATACCAACGGCGATATCGATCTCACCGTAGAAGATAAAAACCATGCAGGCCAGAAAGAAACTGTAAAATTAAAGGACATCGCGTCCAAATCCAAATTGGATGATGTGATTAACAAAGGCTTGCAGTTCGATGCCAATGTAGGTGGTGTACAGACCAATAAATTAGGCTCTAAGATAACCGTGAAAGGAGAAGGTACCGCGGCCGATACGGACTACAGCGGGGAAAACCTTAAAACCTTTATCACGCAAGACCCTGCCGGAAATACGACAATCGACGTGAAGATGAATAAAAACCTGAAAGTCGAAACCGTCGTCGCTACAGGTGAAAACGGCAAAGACGGAAAAATCGGCATCAATGGCAAAGACGGCCAGACGACAAACATCTCCGTTACCCGTGACGGCAAACCCGGAGTAGACGGCGCGCCGGGGACAACCACGACCCGTATCGTATACGAGAAACCGGACGGCACCAAGGAAGAAGTGGCTACCTTAAATGATGGCATGAAATACGGTGGCGATACAGGAGCGGTCATCAAGAAGAAACTGAACGAACAGGTGAACGTCGTCGGAGGCATTAGAGACGAAAGCAAGCTGACGACAGATGACAATATCGGCGTGGTATCTGACGGTACTAATAACCTGAAAGTCCGTCTCGCCAAAGCCTTGAAAGGTCTTGAAAGCGTGACTACCGGCGATACGGTCATGAATAATAACGGCGTTACGATCAATAACGGAGCGGCCGGAAACACCGTATCCCTGACCAAAAACGGCCTTGACAACGGCGGCAACAAAATCACCAACGTGGCGGCCGGTGTCAATGGCACAGACGCGGTTAATGTAAACCAACTGAATACCGTTGCTGGAGAAGCTGCTAAACATACGACCGTCAAAGCCAAAGACAGCAATGTAACTATCACCGAAGGTACTAATGCGGCAGGCGGTAAGGAATACACTGTTGGACTCGGTGACAAAGTGACACTGGGAAGCGATCCGTCCAAACAGGTATCCATCGACGGTACAACAGGCATTATCAAAGCCGGAGACAAAGTCACCATTGACGGCACGACAGGAAACATTGATGCCGGAAAAGTGAAAATCAACGGGAAAGACGGAACCGTTAACGAACTGACCAACAAAACCTGGGATCCGAACAACATCACCAGCGGGCAGGCGGCCACAGAAGACCAGCTTAAAGAAGTGGACAATAAGATTACCAACACATCCACGGAACTGACAAATAAAGGCATGGACTTTGCCGGTAATGACGGAGAATTCCACCGGAACTTGGGAGAAAAAGTCACTATCAAGGGAGAAGGGACAAAAGCTGCCTCCGAATACTCCGGTGAAAACATCAAAACCTTTGCCGACTCAAACGGAAACCTCACCGTCAAAATGGACAAGAACCTGAAGACCGAAACAATCGTCGCTGCAGGTAAAGACGGCAAAAATGGTAAAATCGGTATTAATGGTAACGACGGCCAGACGACAAACATCTCCGTTACCAGTGACGGCAAACCCGGAGTAGACGGCGCGCCGGGGACGACCACGACCCGTATCGTATACGAGAAACCCGATGGCACCAAAGAAGAAGTGGCTACCCTAAATGACGGCATGAAATACGGCGGCGATACAGGAGCGGTCATCAAGAAGAAACTGAATGAACAGGTGAACGTAGTCGGAGGGATTACAGACACCAACAAACTGACCACAGAAGACAACCTCGGCGTCGTATCCGACGGCAATAACAACCTGAAAGTCCGCATGGCCAAAGATCTCAAAGGCCTGAACAGTGTGACCACCAACACCCTGACCGTGGGAGACGTGAAAATCGACAACAGCGGCATCAACGCAGGGAACAAGAAAATCACCAACGTAGCAGCTGGAGACATCAGCGCAAACAGCACTGACGCCGTGAATGGCGGACAGCTGTGGAAAACAAACCAGACAATCAACAATATAGGAGGAGCCGTTAATGAACTGGGAACCCGTGTGAACCGTGTAGGAGCGGGAGCGGCAGCACTGGCAGCCCTCCACCCGCTGGACTTCGACCCGGATGACAAGTGGGATGTGGCAGCCGGCTATGGCAACTATAAAGATGCCCATGCCGTATCGGTAGGCGCATTCTACCGTCCTAATGAAGATACCATGTTCAGCGTAGGTGGCTCCTTCGGTGGAGGAGAAAACATGGTGAATGCCGGAGTCAGCGTGAAGCTGGGACAGGGCAACCATGTATCTACCTCACGGGTAGCTTTGGCCAAGGAAGTAGAAGACCTGAAAGCGATTGTCAAGGCGCAGAGTGCTGAGATTAAAGCTATGCGCGGAGCCATGCAGTCTGGGACATCGGTAATGAAGGATGTTAATTTCCCCGATGTGCCTAAAGACCACTGGGCATATTCTTATGTGAAATCATTGGCGGACAGAGGTCTTTTGGAAGGGTATCCGGATGGAGAGTTCAAAGGTGACCGTACCATGACCCGCTATGAATTTGCGGCCATTATTTACCGCGCACTGCAGAACGGCGCACCCATTGACAGCGATATGGCAAAAGCCATCGGTGAATTCGATCCTGAAATCAATCGGATAAAGGATCTGGACCGCACCCGTGTCGACCGTATTTCCGGCAAGGATAATGACCGGCATAAGGTGGAACGCGTCCGTGTCAATAATGAAAGCAATAAAGAAAAGGGTGACTACCGTGATGTGTACGGTTCCCATATTTCACCGGAAGCGTAACCCGGAAAGCAAAGACAAGGGAATAGTATAAGAAACAGAAAGTACGGTATCCGTCAGGTATGATGGGTACCGTATTTTTATGTGGGCGGGGATAAGTTGACGTTAAGGTGTCATCCGAAGCGAATATGAGGGATCTGTTATCGTGGTGAGGAAAGCGGTAAGAAGATAAAAGCTATCAGCTGTGAGCTGTCAGCTACAAGCTGTGAGCTGTTAGCCGTTAGCTGTGAGTTAAAAGCCGAAGCATATGATTTCCGTTAGGTGTAATACGAAATAACAGCAAAGGATTTGCTATTGTAGTGAGGAGGGAAACGTTAATCGTCATCCTGGACGAATGGGAAGAATCTGTGTTCGTGGTGAGGGGAAGCCGTAAGATGTCATCCGGGTAATAGATTCTTCACTCCATTTCACCGTCCCGTTTCCCTGCTTTTTCACAAAGCATTTTTGCCCCCGTTCAGAATGACCGGAGACGGTAAGGCGTCATGATGAGGGAAACGTCAGTCGTCATCCGAAGCGAATGTGAAGGATCTGTATTCGTGGTGAGGAAAGTCGTAAGAAGATAAAAGCTATCAGCTGTGAGCTGTTAGCTACAAGCTAACTATTCTTTTACGATTTAAATCATTACGACAAGCGAGTATCCTCAATCGCACTACGTGCGCCAGCAGCTCCTTCTGACGGCCGGCTCTATGATCCTTGTATAAGACGGTAAGAAGATAAAAGCTACCAGCTGTAAGCTGTGAGCTGTCAGCTATCAGCTGTGTTATAATAAATAAATTATAGGGTGTGTATTGTCTTTGGAGGGGGTATCAGGGTGGCAGAGCTGAATTTACTGCAGGAGAAAATTTTGAGCGACGGGGTGATCCGTCCGGGGAATGTGCTCAAGGTGGACAGTTTTCTGAATCATCAGATCGATGTGCCTTTTATCAGTGAACTGGGGAAGGAATTTAAAAAGCTTTTCGGGGATCGGAAAGTGGACAAGATTCTGACGATCGAAGCGTCGGGGATCGGCATTGCCTGCCTCACGGCGGTGTATTTCGGGGTGCCTGTAGTTTTTGCGAAGAAATCTGCGGGAAGCAATATGGATAAGGAAATGTTTGCTACGGAGGTTATGTCATATACCCATAATCGGAAAAACCATGTGGTGGTATCAAAGAAATATCTGAAACCCGGCGAACATATCCTCATCATGGACGATTTTCTTGCCAACGGCTGCGCCGTGAGCGGGCTTCTTGATCTGGTAAAACAGGCGGGTGGTATCGTAGAAGGTGTCGGCATCTGCATCGAAAAAGGTTTCCAGGGCGGCGGCGACGCGCTCCGTGAAGCGGGATATGATGTCCGCTCTCTGGCAGTTATTGAAAAAATGGATGCCGAAACAGGCGTCATTACGTTTCGCTGAGGAGGCCGGAATGAATACAGATCCGATTTATGAAGCGGATGGGAAAATATCTGTCCGCAAAGCAGTGCCTTTCGGTCTCCAGCACGTTCTTGCCATGTTTGTGGCAAATATCGCGCCGATCCTTATCGTGACGGGCGTGGTAAAGATGCCTGCCTCAGAAGCGGGCGCTGTTGTCCAGGCGGCCATGATCATTGCAGGCATCGGCTCCCTGCTCCAGATGTATCCTTTTTTCCGTCTGGGTAGCGGACTTCCCGTCATCATGGGGATCAGCTTTACCTTTGTTTCTGTTTTTTGTGTGATCGGATTGAAATACGGCTACGGTGCTATTCTCGGCGCTGTCCTTGTGGGAGGGGTTCTGGAGGGGATCCTCGGCCTTGGCGCGACATGGTGGCGGAAACTGGTACCACCCATCGTTTCGGCGACTGTCGTGACGGCCATCGGGTTTTCACTGCTTCCCATCGGAGCGAATTCTTTTGGCGGCGGTTTCGGCCATCCTGAATTCGGTGATGCCCGGTTCCTCATTGTCGGTACGATTACTCTGGTTTCCTGTCTTATTTTTAATATCCGGGCGAAATCTTTCTATAAGCAGTTATCTGTCCTTTTCGGACTTTTTGTGGGATACGCCGCGGCATATTTCTACGGTATGGTTGATTTGGGCCGCCTGACGGAAGTATCCCTTGTGTCTCTGCCGATTTTTATGCCTTATTCTCTGGAATTTCATTATGACGCCATTTTCTCCGTATTCCTTATTTTCCTGGTGTCTGCCACAGAAACGCTGGGCGACACCTCGGCGCTTGCCGCAATGGGGTTCAATCGGGAGGCGAAAGACAGGGAAATATCCGGCTCCATTGCCGTGGACGGGTTTGTTTCTGCCGCGTCTTCTCTCTTCGGGTGTATGCCGATTACATCTTTCAGTCAGAATGTGGGGCTTATCGCCATGACCCGTGTGGTAAACAGGAAAGCCATCGCCAGCGGCGCCGTCATCATGGTTCTGGCAGGACTCGTTCCTGCGCTGGGGGTCATTCTGGCGTCACTGCCTGAAGCCGTCCTTGGCGGCTGTACGCTTATGATGTTCGGCTCCATCGTGGTGTCCGGTGTGCAGATGATCAGCCGCTGCGGATATTCACAAAGAAATATGAGTATTGCCGCCCTGTCTCTTTCCATCGGACTGGGATTCACGCAGACACCGCAGATTTTCCGCATATTTCCCGAACTGCTGCGGAGCGTATTCGCAGAGAACTGTGTAGCGGTGGTTTTCATCGTGGCGGTTCTTCTGAATCTTGTGTTTCCCAAAGGGGAAGAGGAAAAAGCAGCGGCAGGAGCTGCCGAATGAAATACAGGCGCTGACCGGCAATCGGCGCTTTTATTTTGCCATAGTAATGGAAGCATATATTTCCTGCTTTCTGCGTACCCGTTTCCGCACACATCGGTATGCCTGTCGGTCACTCTATGAGTATTTCCTATACAGTTTAAGGCAAGCTATACATTGTGCTTATAAGGTGTAGACACAGGAATGAATAATGATACAATATACATGGTATTATTTAAACAGGAAGTTTACTTACGATGAAAGGCAAGGAGGATTGTCATGAAAAGATTGAAGAAAGCAGCTTTGGCGGTGGCATGTGCTGCTGTGCTCTGTTCCGTATTTTCCGGCTGCGGCGGAGATAAAAAGGATACTGCCAAGGCCGCTCCCGCAGAGGAAAAGGTGCTCACCGTTTACACGGCGCGCAGCGAAAGCTTAAACAATCTTGTCATTCCCGCTTTTGAAAAAGAAACAGGGATTAAAGTCAATGTTATTGTGGCGGGGACGGGCCCCCTCGTGAAACGTGTGGCGTCTGAAAAGGACAATCCCCAGGGTGACATTCTCTGGGCGGCTGACCAGACGATGCTGGATTCCCAGAAGGAACTTTTTGAGAAATATGTATCCCCGGAAGACGCGAATATGATTGATGCCGCTAAAAATAAGACAGGATATTTTTCTCCCGCATTTGCCGATCCCACCGTTTTCATCGTTAATAAAAAACTGGCAGGCGATATGAAGATTGCCGGGTTTGACGATCTTCTCAATCCGGCGCTGAAGGGTAAGATTGCCTGCGGCGACCCTGCCAACTCCAGCTCCGCGTTCCAGGTGCTCATGGCGATGCTTTACGCCAAGGGAAAGGATGGAGATCCCATGTCCCCCGAAGCCTGGGCGTATGTGGATAACTTCATTAAGAATGTGGACGGGAAATTCCTGAACAGTTCCGGCGCTGTCCATAAAGGCGCTGCCGACGGCGAGTATACCGTAGGGCTTACCTGGGAAGATCCGGCGGCTACCTATGTGAAGAACGGCGCTGATGTAGAAGTCGTATTCCCGAAAGAGGGAGCTATTTTCCCGGGCGAATCCGTACAGATCATCAAAGGCGCGAAACATATGGAAAATGCGAAGAAATTTGTCGATTTCATGCTTTCCCAGAAGATCCAGGAAGCGGCAGGAAAGACGCTCACTGTCCGTCCGCTCCGCAAGGGTGTGAAGCTTGCTGACTACATGACACCCCAGGACACAATCGCTTTGTTCAAGAATTATGACGAAGGCTGGGTAGCTGCCCATAAGAAAGAAGTCGTGGCGGAATGGAATAAACATCTGGAAAATTCCAGACAGTAGTAGTAATCAGGTCATCAGAGGGCGTCGGGCATTTCGCCTGACGTCTTTTTTATAGATGTCACTTGAATAGCGAGGTTATGAGGTTATTATGAGTGTTTCTATCAATATAGACAAAGTGGTGAAGAAGTACGGAGATACGGTGGTGGTGAACGGCCTGTCCGTGGATATTATGCCGGGCGAATTTTTCACCCTTTTAGGGCCGTCGGGCTGCGGTAAAACGACACTGCTCCGTATGATTATCGGATTCAATTCTATCGAAGGCGGTACGATTTCCGTCGACGGGAATGTCATCAACGATGTGGCGACAGATAAAAGAAATATGGGCATGGTCTTCCAGAATTACGCCATTTTCCCCCATATGTCGGTGAAAGACAATGTGGCTTTCGGCCTGCGGATGCGGAAAGTGCCTGAAAAGGAAATCGAAGAGCGGGTGGATAAAATCCTCAAGATCGTGAAGATCGACCACCTGAAAGACCGTATGCCCACAGCGCTTTCCGGCGGGCAGCAGCAGCGTGTCGCCCTTGCGCGGGCGATCGTCATCCGGCCGCAGGTACTTCTGATGGATGAACCGCTGTCCAACCTGGATGCGAAACTCCGTATCGAAATGAGGAATGCCATCAAGCAGATCCAGCGCCGGGTGGATATAACCACGGTGTATGTCACCCACGACCAGGAAGAGGCGCTGGCGGTGTCCGACCGTATAGCTGTTATGAATGGCGGGGTCATCTGCCAGATCGGCAAACCGGCGGATATTTATAAAAGGCCGAAGAATGTTTTCGTTTCGACTTTCATCGGGCTCTCCAACCTGCTGGATGGACATATCGTGAAAAAAGGAGATAAGACAAGCATTTCCTTTAAAGAAAATGAAGACTGGCTTGTAGACATGGATAACTTATCAGGCGGCGTAGAGGACGGAGAAGAAGTCATCATTTCCGTCCGTCCGGAAGAATTTGATATGGAACCCGGCACGAAAGAGGGGATCCACGGCGTGATCCGTTCTTCTGTCTTCCTCGGTCTTACCACCCATTACTTCATCACCACTGACGGAGGGCAGGAATTGGAGATTCTCCAGACCCAGGAAGGCCACGATATTCTTCCCGACGGCAGCGCCGTCACGCTCACCGTCAAAGCTGGGCGGATCAATGTCTTCCGCCGGGCAACGGAAGAAACATTGATCAGAGAGGAAGGACTATGAAAAAGAATCTGACTGTCTGGAACCTTTTCAGTATCGTCATTCTTGCGGCTTTCGCCCTTTTCATCATGTATCCCATATTCCTCATTCTGTACCGGAGTGTCATTCATGGGGATACAGGGGTGCTCACGCTTCAGAATTTCGCCCATTTCTTCGCCAAAAAATTCTACTGGGGAACGATGGTAAACTCGCTGAAAGTGACTGTCGTTTCCACGATTTTATCGGCGGCTCTCGGCCTTCCGCTGGCATACCTCATGAGGAGCGTGAAAATAAAAGGAAGCAGTTTTCTGAATATTCTCATTGTTATCTCCTACCTGTCGCCACCTTTTATCGGGGCATACGCATGGATACAGATGCTCGGGCGGCAGGGCGTCATCACCCAGTTCCTGAACGACACCTTCGGACTCCATTATGGTGGTGTGTACGGCTTTGCCGGCATTGTCCTCGTCTTTACGCTCCAGTCGTTCCCCCTCGTTTACATTTACGTATCAGGAGCGCTGAAAAATCTGGACAACTCTTTGAATGAAGCGGCGGAAAGCCTGGGGTGCAGCCGCATGGGGCGCATTTGGAAAATCATCGTGCCTCTTGTCATGCCCACGCTCCTTGCCAGCTCCATGCTCGTTTTCATGCGTGTCTTTGCCGACTTCGGTACCCCCATGCTCATCGGCGAGGGGTACAAGACACTCCCCGTCCTTATTTACAACCAGTTCATGGGAGAAGTATCGGGGGATGACGGCTTCGCGGCAGCCATCTGCTGCATCGTGATCGGGCTCACCATCGTCATGTTCTTCGTCCAGCGTTTTCTCGCAGGAAGAAATACCTACGCCATGACCGCTCTGAAACCCATGGCGGCAGAATCACTCAGCGGTCTGCGGAATATCCTTGCCCATCTGGCCGTCTACATGACCGTGGGACTGGCAATCCTTCCCCAGTTCGTCGTCGTGTACACCTCTTTCCTTGCCACAAACGGAGGACAGGTATTTACTGGCGGCTTCGCGCTTCAGAGTTATGACGCGACACTCTTTGCCAAGGACAATGACGTCATCTGGCATACCTACTTCCTGGGGCTTTGCGCCATCGCTGCCGTCCTCGTCTTAGGCGTTCTCATCGCCTACCTTTCCGTGCGGAAAAGAAATACACTGAACAGCATTCTTGACGTCATTACGATGTTCCCCTTCATCATTCCCGGTTCCGTCCTCGGGATCGCTTTCGTCTTTGCGTTCAATAAATCGCCGATTATCCTTACCGGAACGGCACTCATCATGATTATTTCCTTCGCGGTGCGGAGAATGCCCTATACCGTCCGTTCCTCCACTGCCATTTTGGGAAATATCAGTCCCAGCATCGAAGAAGCAGCCATTTCCCTGGGCGCCTCCGACATGACGACCTTCCGTAAGATTACGGTTCCCATGATGATGCCCGGCGTTCTTTCCGGCGCCATCATGAGCTGGGTCACCATCATCAGCGAGCTGTCGTCATCCATCATCCTGTACACGAACAGCACGCAGACACTCACCGTATCCATCTACACGGAAGTAATCCGCGGCAACTACGGGAACGCTTCCGCGTATGCCACCATTCTCACGGTGACATCCATCCTGTCGCTGCTCCTTTTCTATAAAGTGACAGGCCGGCGCGACGTGTCAGTGTAAAGCGGGAAAATTTTATAAATAAAAAGTTAGAAGTTTATAATTCCGGAAATATGGCATAGTCGTTAAATGCGGTTATGCCAATTCTTATTTGCAGAAAAAAGCATGAGTAAGGAGCTGTGATATAACGCAGAAATGTTTTATTACAGCCTTTTATGATTATCTGCCGATAAAAATGGAATTCATGATAAGATGTCATTCGGAGTAATAGATTCTTCACTCCGTGTCACTATCCCGTTTTCTATTTTTCTCACAAAGCGTTCTTGTCTCTGTTTAGAATGACAGGAGTCGATAAGACGTTATCCTAAGCACAGCAAAGAATCTGCTGCTATGATGAGGGGAACGTTAAACGTCATCCTGAACGAACGTGAAGGATCTGTACCCGCTGTGTCATCGTTCCGCTTCCCTGCTTTCTCATACAGCATTCTTATCCCCGCTCAGAATGACACCAGACGGCAAGGCGTCATAATGAGGGAAACATTAAACGTCATTCTGAGCACCAGCGAAGAATCTGTTGCCGTGGTGAGGAAAGCCGGTAAGCTGTCATCAGAAGTCATAGATTCTTCACTCTGTGTCACTGTTCCGTTTTCTGTTTTTCCCACAAGGCATTCTTGCCTCCGTTCAGAATGACGACGGACGGCAAGCGTCATCCTGAATGAATGTGAAGGATCTATGACTGTGGTGAGGGAAATGGAAAGAGCCTAGTGGGAAGTTATGAGCGGAATAGAGTCATTACTCCTCATCACATAGATGCGTTCATGTTTTATCGGCAGCGGACATGCTGTAAATATAACTGAGAGGTACCGCTTAACGGCGGTATTTTTTTATTGCATTGTCGGGATAAAAATGGGAAGAAAAAAGAAGTGCGGGAAAAGTATTTCAAAAAAATTTCAAATTATTTTTCTTGTTTCAGCAAATTTAAACACAAAAGGGATACTATAATGGCAGCGCTAAGGACTGTTCCTTTCCGGAGAGGGAACAGGGAAAGGAGAAAAGAGTATGGCTAAGAAACTGGAACTTAAATTCCTGACTTCCGCGAATACGGAGCTTATTGTGAGCATTGCCGATCCGAAGGACGGGCTCGCATTGTCCGCCGTGCAGGCGGAGGCCGCAAAAATCATGCCGGTGCTGGCAAACGGCAAGGGCGTAGGGGCGGCTTCTTTCGCTAAGGCGGTCATGGTGACCACTACGGAAGAGGAAATTCATTAATTTTGAAAGCGAACTATAAGGAGAAATATATTGAAAAGGAAAGGAGGGATAATGATGGCAGTTTCCAAATCTGTGGAAAAGACAAGGCTTCTGGTACGTGTTGAAAATACGGACGGTTCTTTGAAGAATCTGGCTTTCAACAATATCAGGGAAAGCGCGTCTGATGAAGAGCTGCTTCATGCGGGGAAGGCAATCGCCGGACTGCAGGTGAAGGCGCTTGATTCTGTCCGCCGCTCTGATGTGGCTGTTCTGACTGACGGCGAATAATCCGCCGGAGATGGGCAGGGAAGGGCCCGGGTTACGGACTCGGGCTTTTCCTTTTTAGGATAGGACGCTCTCCCGTCCGTTTTTGAAAATAGGGTTCGCAGGGCTGCGGAAACGCCTATTGACAGACGGGGGAGAAAGTTCTATTCTTAAATTAATATAGAACATATGTTCTATAAAAAGGAACGATATTTTATAAAAGATGCAAAAACGAGGAATTTCTTGTAACGGAAGTGGATATTTCTTAAATGAAAGTGAGGATTGGGAATGCATTTTGATTATATCAGGCTTCGGGCACGGATTCGTGAGAAGCTGGGGTCTGACGTTGTTTTTGCGGCAAGACTGGGAATCAGCAAGACGTCTTTGTCTCTGCGGCTGAATAATCAGCTTCATTTTTCCCAGCGGGATATTTATAATTCCATGCGGATTTTGCAGATCAGGCCGGATGAGGTGGGGGCGTATTTCTTTGAGCGGCCCCGTTGTGAGGAGTTTTATTTTTGACGGAAAGGAGGGTCTATGGATGCAGGTTCGTGGATGGAAGCTTTTGAACGGGCTTCGGAGCGGCTTGTGGAGGACTGGCAGGTGAAGCTGGTGACGACGGGGCTTTTGGCGGAAGGGGTTTTCCCTGTGGAGCTGGTCAGTTTATTCGCACTGGCGGTGTTCATTGATCTGGTGACGAAGTGGATGGCGCTTGCCCACAAGTATCTGGCGGCGAAGGGGGAAGCGGATCGTGATGTGGTATCGTGCATTCTGGCGATTCCCGCGGCACATCGGGCAGGGATGATTTCCAGCCGGCAGATGAAGCGGCAGTTCGCCGGAAAGATGGTGCTTTACATCCTGCTTACCGTCGGCGGCGGTGTGGCGGATCGGCTTCTGGCAAGCGTGGGGCGGCCGGACCTGTTCATGGAAATGTGTGTCAGTTATCTGGCGGCGTCGGAGATGCTGAGTATCGTGGAGAATCTGAATGATGCCGGTGTCGGGGTGCTGTCGGGGCTGGTAAGGAAGATGAAAAGGAAGTGATGAAAGGCGGGAAGTATTTCTTTCCGTAAAGTATGGATAAACGGATTATGACTTTGGATGAAATAGGAGCGCGCCTGGAGGCGGCCCGCGGGAAGATTGACCGGATTTACTGCCACTGGACGGGGGCGCCGTACCAGCTGGTGGAGTGCCTGGCATACCATGTGGTGATTGACCGGGGAGGGTACTGCCACGTGATCCATGAGGATTTCACGGAGTGCCTGGCGCATACGTGGCGCAGGAACAGCCGGTCGATCGGTGTAGCGCTGGCGTGCTGCCGCGATGCATGCTGCTACTATGATGCGCCGAGCGGCGTGGATCTGGGACGCGAGCCGCCGACAGAAGCGCAGGTGGAGGCGCTTGCGATGTTCTGCGCGGAGGCTGTGGAGAAGCTGGAACTGCCGGTGTCGAGTATTTACACCCACGCGGAAATGGCCGCGTCTGACGGGTATGGGATCGGAAGCGGTGATCCGGATATGCGCTGGGATCTGCTCTATGTCCCCGATTACGGCGACGGCGGCCGGCTGGTTCCCGGAGGGGAACTGATCCGGGGGAAGACAAAATATTACAGGAAGCGGAGGGACGGGCTCCTGTGCTTATAAAGAAAAACGCTGTCTTGACGGGAGACGGCGTTTTTACGTGGGCGTAAAAGAAAATATGGAAATGAAAAAGAGTATCTTCTCCATGCGGGAGTGAAGATACTCTTTTCTTTTGTCATATATCCCGCCGTGGAAAACAGGCGGTATTTATTTTTCGGTATTTACACAAGACTTGAAATTTGCTGTTTTATTGGTCCACATATCAGTAATTTCTGTAAACAGGCTTCCAGATCACTGATTTCACGGCTTTTTTAACATCATTCGTCTGTACTCTGTTCAAGCCCTGTTTTACGGCACATTCTGCTACTGCAGCAGCCACTGTTTCAGAAAACTGCGTTAATTTGGATACCGGCGGCAGAACAGCAGCTCCTTCCACATTGATTTCAAGAAATTCACCGAGAGAATGTGCAGCGGACGAAATCATTTCATCTGTGACCAGAGAGGCATTAACAGAGATACTTCCCAGTCCCAGTCCAGGATATATCAGGGCATTATTTGCTTGTCCGATAATATAAGTCACCCCATTGTATTCAACAGGTTCCGCAGGAATACCGGTTGCGACCATTGCTCTGCCATCAGACCATTTGATGATGTCTTCTGCGGTTGCTTCTGCCAATTCCGTTGGATTACTAAGCGGGAAAATAATCGGGTGGTCACACCATGATGCCATGGCTTTTACTATTTCCTTGGTAAATGTTTTCGGAGCGGTTGAGGTTCCCACGAGGATCGTAGGTCTGACAGCCATCACTGCTGCAGTTAAATTATTCAGTTTTTCCGGATTATCGAACTCAGAACGTGCTCTTGCAAACGGTTTTTGCTCAGGTGTCAAGTCATCCATATCGTCAAAAAGCAATCCCTGTTTATCCACCATATAAAAGTGATTTCGTGCTTCTTTTTCAGATAATCCCTGTGCGACCATTTCCCTGAATATGCGGTCAGTGATACCGGCTCCGGCCGTACCTGCTCCAAAACACATGTAGGTATGGTTTGTAAGTTTTTCCCCGTTAATTTTCATGGCGCCAAGAATACCGGCTAATGTTATTATGCCGGTCCCTTGACAGTCATCATTAAAAACGGGATAGGTTTTTTGATACTTCTTCAGGATGGCTGCAGCGTTAGACCGTCCGAAGTCTTCAAAATGCAAGTACAAATCGGGAAACAGCTTTTCCGCCGTTTCAACAAATTGATTCACGAAATCATAATAAGGATCGCCATATATTCTCTTATGGCGGTTTCCGAGATAGAAAGGATCTTTCAGTAAGGTTTCCCGGTTAGTTCCGCAGTCCAGGACAACCGGAAGTACAGTCTGCGGGTCGATACCGGCAGCGGCAGTATAGACCATCAGTTTTCCAACAGAAATATCCACACCGTTAGTACCCCAGTCACCAATACCAAGAATGCCTTCTGCATCAGTAACAACAATAAGGCGGATTTTTCTGTCCCCGGCAGCCTGTTTAAGCGAAGCTTCAATAAGTTCGGGATGATCGATAGAAAGGAAGGCTGCACATTGCGGATTGACAAACTGTCCGCTGTATTGTTCAATGCTTTCCGCGATAACCGGATCATAAACAATTGGCATCAATTCTACCAGATGCTCACTGAATACATGGAAGAACAGTGTCCGGTTGAAGTTAAAGACTTCCATCAGAAAACGTCTTTTCTCAATCAAGGAAGTTTTCCTTTCCATTTGGCGGTAGATACGCTGTGCCTGCGTTTCTATATCTTCTACACAAGGCGGAAGCAATCCGTCCAATCCAAGTTTTTTTCTTTCAGATTCCGTAAATGCGGTTCCTTTATTCAGGAATGCATCGTCCAATAGCTCAAATCCTGTCTTCATCGCATTCGTCTCCTTTTTATATTTAAAAACACGTTGCCTTTAATATAAATATCTTATCATGAGGCTATATTTTTGTGAAATAATGGTATTTGCAGAGTTAAGATTGTCCGGATAATCAATAATTTGTAACATCCATCAAAAAATTTAATATTTTATCCGGGGTTTTCTTCTGTTGTAATTGCTTTCATAAGGGATGCTTCTGTGGTTATGTTTTTGTCCAAAACGATTTTAACAAAAAGGTTTTCTATTTCTGATTTCTATATGCCGTTCCATGAATTACAATTTTAAAATATATAAAAATAAAAAAGTAAGGGGAAAACAGAATTTCCTACCTTACTTTTTCTTTTAATCTGTGATGGTTCCGATTCCCGGCTGATCCATTTTTTCCACTTTTACCGCTTCCAGATGGTAGAAGGGGGCGGTGAGATGGTCGTTCAGATGGACAGTGGCTTCGCGGAGGATGCCATACACTTTGATCCATGTGACGCCGTCTTCATAGCCGGTGAAGTCGCCGTCAGAGGTAAATTCAAAATCCACATAGCCGCCTGTACAGTAAGGACAGGTGGGGCCGTTTCTTCCTACGAAGTAGTGGCCGTTGATGGAAATAAAATAGCCTTCAATGAGGACAGTTTTGTCTTTGTAGTCGCGGAAGTTCATGAACCAGTCGTTGATCTGTGTCATATACCGCTTATCGCCGACGACGATGTCTATGTTGTTGTAATCAAAGTTTTGCCGGTCCGTTTCCAGATTGTAGGGATATTCAAAGACAGGATACTTCGATTTTTTCCCTTCAGGAGCAGCCGGTTTAGGCGCCGGCTGTTCTTCTTTCTGCGGAGCCGGCTCCGGTGTTTCTGCCGGCGCCGGTGTTTCCTTGGCCTCCGGAGGAGTTTCCGCTTTTTTTGCTTCCTGCACGGTTTTCCTGGTAATGATCTGCGGCGGATCCTGCGCTTTTTCCTGTGTGCCGCAGCCGCCTAAGAGAAGAAGCGGCAGGCAGAGAAGCCATATTTCTTTCTTCATTCAAAAGCCTTCTTTCATTTTCCGTATGCCCGCGGCGATAAAGAGGAGGACAATGTCAGTGACGACAATGGATGCTCCTGTGGGAATCGAGCCCATGTAGGAGATGGTGAGTCCTGCCATGAATGTAGCCACGGAGAAAACGGAGGAGAGGATGATCGTCGTCTTGAACTGCCGGCAGAGCTGCATCGCGGTGAGCGAAGGGAATACGATCAGGCTGGAAATAAGGAGCGCGCCCATCATGCGCATGCCAAGGACGATCGTGATGGCTGTGAGAAAGGCGATGATCATATTATAGAGCCTTGTCCGTGTGCCGGTGGCGGAGGCGAACGGTTCATCAAAGGTGACTGCAAATATACGGTTATAAAACAAAATGAAAAGGAGCACGACGGAGATGCCGAGGATGACGGAAAGGCGCACGTCATCGGCGCTCATGGCAAGGATGCTGCCGAACATGTAGTTGCACACGTCGGTATTCATTCCCGTACTTAAGGAAATCGTCATGACGCCGATGGCAAGAGCGCCGCTGCAGAGAAGAGCCGTGGCAGAGTCGCCTTTGATCTTCGCGCTGTCTTTCAGCTGGAGAAGGAAAAAGGCGGCGGCGATGCAGGCAGGGATGGAAATGGTGAGGGGCTCTGCGTGGAAAGCATAAGCGATGGCGAGGGCGGCAAATCCCACATGGGAGAGTCCGTCGCCGATCATGGAGTACCGTTTCAGTACAAGGCTGGTTCCTAAGAGGGAAGCGCAGAGGGAAACAAGGCAGCCCACAATGATGGCACGCACCATGAAGGGATAGCTGATCATTTCAATAAAGATATCCATCATAGCCCGCCTCCTGCAAATCTCTGCCCCACGGGGCTTCTGAGATACTCTTCCGTCGTTCCGAAGAACTGCTGTGTCCCGCCGGACAGGTGGAGAATACGGTTTGCCTGTCCCAGTGTGCCGCGGATATCGTGGGAAACCATGATGACAGTGACGCCGTACTTCTCTATGCAGTCCTTGAAAATATGGTAAAGCTCACCGGTCATGATGGGATCAAGGCCGGTCACCGGCTCGTCCAGGAGCAGGAGTTTTCCCGTGGCGCAGAGTGCCCGCGCAAGGAGTACACGCTGCTGCTGGCCGCCTGAAAGATCGCGGTAGCACCGTTTCTTCAGGTCGGCGATGCCGAGCATTTCCATTTTTTCTTCCGCGTCTTCCTTATCTGATTTTCGATAAAAAGGATACATGCCGCAGCGGTTCAGACGGCCTGAAAGGACGACTTCCCAGACACTGGCGGGAAAATCTTTCTGCACGGGGGTCTGCTGGGGAAGGTATCCGATTTCCGTAGGCTTGAAGCCATCGGCAGTTACGATTTCCCCGCCCGATATTTTTTTCAGGCGCAGAAGCGCTTTCACCAGTGTGCTTTTTCCTGCGCCGTTTTCACCGACGATTCCAAGGTAGTCCCCTTCATCGACAGAGAAATTCAGGTCGGAAAGAACCGCTTTTCCATCATAAGATACGGAAAGATGGCGGCATGTAAGCAGACTCATCAGTTGAGCGCCTCCTTGAGAACTTTCACATTATGGTTCATGAGGTCAATATAAGTTACGCCTTTTTTGAATTCTTCATCGCTTACGTTGTGGACGGCGTTCAGAAGCTCATTTTTTGCGCCTGTGGCTTCCGCGATGGCTTTGCTCATCTGTTCATTGGACATCTCGATGTGGAATACGACGGGAATATGGTCTTCCTTCACCTTATCCACGAGAAAAGCAATAGTTGCCGGATTGGCTTCCGTATCGGTGGAGCAGCCGGGGAAAGCGGCGTAGTAGGTCAGGCCGAATTCTTTGGCAAAATAAAGGAAGGGGAAACGGTCACCGACGATGATTTCTTTTCTCTTCGCGTGATCAATGACGTCATGGAAATCCTTATCCAGTTTTTCCAGTTTCGCAATGTAAGCCTCAGCGTTTTTCTGATAAGTCTGGGCATTGTCCTTGTCGAGACCGGAAATGGTTTCGGTGAGGGCTTTTACGATCTGGATAGCGTTGGCGGGAGAGGTCCAGACATGCTCATCCATTTCAGGGCCTTCTTCGCCGTCATGGTGGTGGTGCTCCTTGTCATCATGATGATGCTCTTTATCATGGCTGTCCTTGTCATCGTGGTGATGTTCTTTGTCTTCGTCATGATGATGGTCCTTATCTTCATCATGGTGGTCTTTGTCGTCGTGATGGTGTTCATGTTCTTCTTCCTGCATGCCTTCAGACATTTCTTCTTCATACAGTTTGACGGTATCCATCATTTTGAGTGTTTTGAGCTTGCTCTTGTCTATGGAGCTTAACATGCCGTCCACCCATTCATCGGAGTCGCCGCCGGTGTAAACGAAAAGATCGCTCTTGCCGATGGCCTGGATGTCTTTCGGAGACGGTTCATAACTGTGGGCTTCCGCGCCCGGTTTGAGAAGCATAGTGACCTCTGCTTTATCGCCGACAATCTGGCGGACAAAGTCGTAAGAGGCGAAATTGGTACAGATGATTTTCAAAGGTTCTTTCCCCTTGGAATCGGGAGTGCCGCTCTTGTTTAATGAACAGGCGGCAAAAGCAAAGACGGCGAAGCACGCCATCAGGCAGGCAATTATTTTTTTCATGGAAATCCTCCTAACTAATACAATGGAAATAAAAATGCAAGCGCCGGGTTTAATCGGTGAGTTTGACACGGAGGGTGACCAGCGTGGAGGAAACCGTGAGAAGAGAAACGGCGGAAAGGGAAAGAACAGCGGAAAAAAGATGGGGGATGGAAACGGATCCTCCATTGTCCGCCGGGATCGTGACAGACGAACAGACGGAAAGCGTCCGGAGGCACAAATCGATCTTTTCGCAGATCGGGCAGGGATCGCTGCCATGGCCGTGGTCATGGGACAGTTCTTTTGCAATGAAAAAGAAGGATAGAGCCAAAGTGAGAACGAAAGCGGCACTGATGAAGAGCGCTGTCAGTTTTCTGCGGTATGCCATGATTCCTCCTTTTTAATGATGGAAAATAAAAAAGCGCACGTTTTAAAGGCGGTGCGCAGTCCCGTAAAGTTTCTCAGCGGCAGTCTTTGCAGACGCCGTAAACCGTCGTTTTCGATAAATCAATGTCAAACTTGTCGCCGCGGAGGACGTCCTTGAGAAGTTTATCGGAAATTTTCTGTGTCATATGGGTCGTCCGGCCGCATTTCAGGCAGGTGATGTGAAGCTTGTCCTCACAGGCTCCCAGTGAAACATAGCGGTACACATTTTCCCGGTTGTTTTTGCCCGGCGAGCGGAGGATAAGCCCTTCCCGCTCCAGCATGGCGAGATTCCGGTACACTGCGCTGACGCTGATTTTCGCGTGCTCTTCCGCGACAAGCTGCGCCGCCAGATCCCGCGCGGAAATGGTCATGTCAGGGTGGCTTTTGAAAAATTCAAATAATTTTTTTCTCTGTTCGGTCATATACATGGGAGAACACTTTCTAAATATGCGATTTTCTCGCAAATTATTATAACACAGTGGAAACGAATGTCAAATAAAATAATGAAATGAAGAAAGAAGAAGGTTTCTCAGGAAATATTTCCGCCGGATCGGGAGCGGGCAATCATTTTTTCCAGCGCCCGCTTTACCACGTCTTGAAAGCGTTGTTCAGCTTTTTCATAGATGTCATGAGGAGCGACGGATTCGCTGTCTGTCCGTTTGGCGACGACGCCGCAGATGGAAGCGGCTTTCAGTCCCAGCACGGAACAAAGTGTGAAAAGGGTGGCATTTTCCATTTCATAATTCGTACATCCGATATGCCGGAAATCTTCCAGAGAACCTTGCAGCCGTTTCAATACATAGCCGCCGAAGCTGTCATACCGTTCCTGTCCCGGCCAGAAGCTGTCGGTGCTGATGGAAATCCCCGTTTTGAAAGGGACGCCCGATTCCTCTGCCGCTTCGCGGAGCGCAAGAACCGTATCCGGGTCGGCTACCGCAGGAAATTCGATGGGGGCGTATGCGCGGGAAGCGCCGTCCATGCGGACCGATGCCGTATTGATGACTACATCGCCCGGGTGCAGATCCTCCTGAATGGAGCCTGTCGTGCCGACGCGGATAAATGTTTCCACGCCGAGGCGGGCCAGCTCCTCTACGGCAAAGGTGACGCAGGGGCCGCCCATGCCGGTGGACATGACAAGGACAGGCGCGTTTTCCACCCGGGCGAGCCATGTGGTGTAATCCCGGTGCGAGGCGATGAAGAGGGCATTTCTATCCAGCGCTTTGGCAAGGCCTTCCACACGGCCCGGGTCGCCGGGGAGAAGGGCGTACTTCGCATCGCGGATCATACCGGCAGAAAGCCCCGTGTGGTACATGATTTCTGCGGGACCGGCGTAATTTTTCACATGGTACTCCTTTCATAAAACCTGTGCTTTTTTCTATTATAGCACTCATCAGGCATATAAAATAAGAAAAATAATTATAGGGTTTGAAAGGTGACGCTGGCGCACATAGTGCGATTGAGGTACTTACTTGTCGTAATAATTTAAATCGTAAAAGAATAGTTAGCTTGCAGCTGACAGCTCACAGCTAACGGCTCACAGCTCACAGCTAATAGCTATTACCCTTTTTGCCGCTTTCCTCACCACGGCAGCAGATCCTTCACGTTCGTTCAGGATGACGTTTAATATTCCCTGTCATTATGACGCCTTACCGTCTCCCCTCATTACTGTAATAGACTTTCACATTCGTTCAGAATGACGTTTTACCGTTAGTGACATTTTTATCAGCCGATAAAAAAGAGCATCCGTAGCAGCGGGAGAAAATGCTTTTCTGTTTCACCGCACTATTCTGTGTCTATCGTTTTCGATACAGAGGGGAATGTATGGTACAATGGAAAAAATACCTTTTATTTCATGAAGGAGCAGAGTATGTACGAAGAGACGACGATTGCCGCCATCGCTACCGCGCCCGGCGAAGGGGGAATCGGTATCATCCGTCTGAGCGGCGTTTTCGCATTGGAGATCGCAGATAAAATATTTCATACGGGAAAGATTAAAACCTTTAAAGAAGCTGTGCCTCGCATGATGTATTTCGGCCATGTGACGGACGGCGAAAAGAGGATTGACGAAGGTCTTGCGGTGTACATGAAAGCCCCTCATTCCTACACGGGAGAAGACGTGGTGGAAATCCAGATCCACGGCTCGGCGGAGGCGCTTCGGGAAACACTGGCCCTTGCTTTGCGCAGCGGCGCAGTTCCCGCTATGCGCGGCGAATTTACCAAACGGGCTTTTTTAAACGGCCGTCTTGATCTGGCGCAGGCGGAAGCCGTCATGGATATTATCAGCGCGAAAGGGGAAGCGGCGCTTACCCAGGCGGAAAGCCATCTGTCCGGCGCGCTTTCCGGTTTTGTCCATGAGGTCATGGAAGAACTCAAAGACCTCATTACGAAATTGGAAGTGACCATCGATTATCCTGAAGAAGATTTGGAAGACCTTACCATGGAAGAAACAGGGGACGCTTTGGAGAAAATTGACAAATCCCTGTCGGCGCTTCTGAAGCGGTCCGAAGAGGGACGGGTTATCAGGGAAGGACTCCGCACCGCGATTATCGGGAGACCGAACGCGGGGAAATCATCCCTGCTGAATGCCCTTCTGCAGGAAGAACGGGCGATTGTCACCGATGTGCCAGGCACAACGCGGGACACCATTGAAGAGGCGGTTCGCATATCGGGAGTTTCCCTCCTTCTTATGGATACCGCTGGTTTGCGGGAAACAGACAATAAAGTGGAACAGATCGGGATCGAACGGGCGCGGGCATCCATGGAAAAAGCAGATCTCATTCTTGCGGTCATTGACGGTTCGTCACCTCTGGATGAGGAAGATAAAACCATTCTCCACAGCCTCGGCGGAAAAAAGGCGATTGTCATTTTAAATAAATATGACCTCACGCCGGAAGTCAAGGCGGAAGATATATGGGAAATCGCGGGACATGTTCCTGTTGTTTCTCTTTCTGCCCGTTACGGGAGCGGGATGGACGAACTGCGGGACGAACTGCGGAAGATCACCGAAAAGCAGGATGCCGACGCGGGTCGTGTCCTCTTCCTGACCAATCTTCGCCACGTGGAATTGGTACGGAAAGCGCTGGACAATGTCCTCCGCGCGAGAGCGTCCGTCCGTGAAGGCCTTCAGGCGGACTTCATCGTCATCGATCTTACAGAAGCCTGGAAAACGATGGGGGAAATCACGGGCGATACCATGGATGATGAACTGATCCATTCCATTTTCAGCCGCTTTTGCGTGGGAAAATAAAGTACTTCCATAAATCATGGGGCAGAGAATCAATCGGATATGTTTGGATAAGGCGGCGGAGCTGCCGGGCGTTTTCCGGCGGGCTGCCGCTTTTTACATTGACTTTTATTTTTTCTTATGGTAATAATGAAAACATCTATCATTATCATATTTTACCTGAAACGGGGTGCTTATAAATGAGAAAATATGCGGGAGGGTTCATTCTGCTTGTCTTGAGCCTTCTTTTTGTCATCGGGGAGCAGACGGTGGCGGGACCATGCCCTGTTATGCCGGACGGCAGATTTATGGTGTGCCATTGGGCGGGGCAGGCGGTTCTCGGCGTGGGGATCGTGCTTGTGGTTCTTTCGCTGCTTCATCTGGCCTTTAAAAATGACGGTATGAAATTGGGTTTAGATCTGGCAGTCATTGCCAATGCCGTCCTTTTACTGATGATTCCCAACCGCCTTATTCATCTTTGTATGAAAAACCATATGCGCTGCCATACGGTTATGGAGCCTTTCGTACTGGTCATGGGGGTATTGATGATCGCGGCGGCGCTGGGTGATTTCTTTTTCCGGCGCCGCGTCGTGAAGAAAGAGGCCGCCCATGGATCTTAACCGGCTGCCCTGGAGGAATCTGTCCCGCAGGCCGCTGCGGACGGCGGCTCTCCTCGTGCTTACCTTTTTCCTTTCCTTTGTCATTTTTGCCGGATCCATGGCAGTCGTGAGCCTTCAGAACGGTCTGGAAACATTGGAAAATCGTCTTGGCGCGGACATTATCGTCGTACCGAACACGGCAAAACGGAAAGTAGATCCTAAAACGATAATACTGGACGGGACACCGGGCTATTTTTACATGGAACGGGAAAAGATGGTGCTGATTTCCCATATCGAAGGCGTGGAAAAGGTGTCACCCCAGATATTTCTCGCGTCCCTTTCCGCTTCATGCTGCTCTGTTCCGGTGCAGATTATCGGGTTTGAGCCGGAAACGGATTTTATTATCCAGCCGTGGATCCGCGAAAGTTACGGCAGAGAACTTGCCCATGGCGATGTGGTGGTGGGATCGGCAGTCAATGCGGACGTGGGGGATACAATCCGTTTTTACAATAAAGACTGCCGCATCGTAGCGAAACTGGCGGCGACCGGTACGGGGCTTGATACCGCGGTCTATACGAAAGCGGAGACCATACGGACGCTTATCGAGGCATCGTCGAAGATGGGGCTGAATCCGCTTTTTGAAGGCGATGTGGAAAACGTTATTTCTTCCGTTTACATCAAAGTAAAAGACGGTTATGACATTAAAAAAGTGACGGAAAATATCAATCTCCGTGTACGCCGTGTGAAGGCGGTACAGATGAAAGACATGCTTTCCGAAATAGCGGGCAGCCTTTCAGGGATTTCAAAAACGATCACCCTTCTTTTTGCGGCGGTCTGGGTGATGGTGTTCATCGTTCTGGTCGTTTCCTTCTCCGTCCTTGTGGGAGAAAGGAAAAAAGAATTTGCCCTGCTCCGCGTGATGGGAACGTCACGAAGAAAACTGGCAGGGATTTTATTGAAAGAAACTCTTATCCTGAGCGTTTCCGGCGGCGCGGCAGGCGTGATCATGGGACTCCTTGTGGTGATTCCTTTCAGCGGGCTCATTGAAACGGGACTGAAACTGCCCTTCCTTCTTCCGGGGTTTGTGGAAACAGGATGGCTGGCGTTTGCCGCAATGGCGGTTATCTGCCTGGCGGGGCCCGCGGCATCGGCATATGCTGTGCTGCGCCTGTCCCGTGTCGATCCCGCGACGATTTTAAGGGAGGGTGAATAAATGCGTCTGGAAGCGGAACAGGTAACGAAACAATACCAAACGGATCCCAAAAAAGCACGGTTCGCTTATGCCCTTTCACGAACCGATCTGGTGGTGGAGAGTGGAGAATTTGCCGTCATTACAGGAAAATCGGGAAGCGGGAAATCCACGCTCCTCCACATCCTTGCAGGGCTGCTTCAGCCGACATCGGGCTGCGTGCTGGCGGGAGGGAAAGATTTGTACCGCATGGCGGACAGCGAACTGTCAAAGTTCAGAAATGAAAATATCGCTGTCATTCCCCAGGGAGGGGGAGCGATTTACAGTCTGACGGCGGAAGAAAATATCCGTCTGGCCCGGAATATCTATGGAAAGAAAGAAGAGAAAGACATCCTGCCGGTCATGAGAGAATTGGGGATCGAACTGCTGAAAGACGCGTATCCCTCCGAACTTTCCGGCGGCGAGCTGCGCCGCGTGGCCATTGCCGGGGCGCTCTGCCGGGACACGGGGATCCTTCTTGCCGATGAGCCGACATCCGACCTTGATGAAGAGAATACGGATATCGTTGCAAAGCTCCTCCGCCGGACGGCGGACAGCGGGAAAACGGTTTTTGTCGTCACCCACGAGACGGATATGCTGCCTTATGCCGATTCCCACTACATTATGAAAGAAGGCGTTCTGAGGAAGGCCGATGAGAAGATAAAAGCTATCAGCTGTGAGCTGTCAGCTGATAGCTAAATATTCTTTTACGATATGATCCTTGTATAAGATGTTAAGGCGTCATCAGGGTAATAGATTCTTCACTCCGTGTCACCATCCCGTTTCCTGTCTTTTTACCACAGTATTCTTGCCTCCGTTCAGAATGACGATTTTGGGAAAGCGCGTCATTATCAATGGGGAACAGAAAACGTCATGATGACGAAGACTGAAAGACATTGCCCATAGCGATAGCAAAGAATCTGTTACCGTGGTGAGGGAAACGGTAAGAAGATAAAAGCTATCAGCTGTGAGCTGTCAGCTGCAAGCTAACTATTCTTTTACGATTTAAATCATTACGGCAAGCGAGTATCCTCAATCGCACTGCGTGCGCCAGCAGCTCCTTCTGACGACCGACTCCATGATCCTTGTATAAGACGTTAAACGTCATCCTGAACGAATGTGAAGGATCTGTTACCGTGGTGAGGGAAACGGTAAGGTGTCATCAGAGTAATAGATTCTTCGCTCCGTATGACATAGCCGTCTCCCTGTTTTCTCATACAGCATTCTTACTTCCGCTCTGAATGACGGGATACGGCAAGGCGCTATAATGAGGGAGATGTTAATCGTTATCCTAAACAAACGTGAAGGATCTATACCCGTGGTGAGGGAAACGGTAAGGCATCATAATGACGGAGGGACGCTAAGCATCATAATGACAGAGAACATTAAACGTCATTCTGAGCGCCAGCGAAGAATCTATACCCGTGGTGAGGAAGCCGGCAAAAAGGGTAATAGCTATTAGCTGTTAGCTGTGAGCTGTAAGCTGTTAGCCGTTAGCTGTGAGCTGTCAGCTGCAAGCTAAATATTCTTTTACGATTTAAATCATTTGTGATGCGGGAAAAGAGGAGTTTTTGTATAATATGTTTATTGAGAAATAGATGTGTTGAAGGAGGACTCATCGTATGTGTGGCGGATTGAAGAAAAGATACATTTTGACGGCATTGGTGTGTTTCGGCGCTGTTATGTCCGGCGGGGGTTTTGCGCAGGCGGAAAGCACAACGGCGGAAAGCCGCAGTGAGACGCGGACGACAGTGGACAGGAATGGAACGATTGCCGAGCGTGTCCGGCGGACAGAATCGCGCACAACGGTTTCCAGTGAGACAAAGGACAGTGATGCGATTCGGAATATGGCCGCGGAACAGCGCCGGCAAATGGAACATATGGGATTGCCTCATACAGGAGACCGGGAGCTTAATGAGAAGGTGGAATATCAGTATGAGTCCGGCGTGGTGCTGAATGAGCTCCTGGCGCCGCTTGTGGTACCTAACCGAAACGTTCCCAAGTCGATTGGGACATGGGCAGGAATGACTTTCCAAAATGATAGGATTATAGAGCAGGGGATCCTGGCAAAATGCAAATCCGGCGGCAAGTGGGGTATTCTTGGCACAGACGGGAAAGAGCTGATTGCTCCTGCTTATAAGGAAATCCTGGATGTGAATGACCGCACCGGTGTGATTCATGTCATGGTGGATAAGAAAACCACCCGGTTCATTTCCAAAACAGGCGAACAGCTGACACCGGAGGCCGCCGATGAATCGGACCGCCGGAGCAGGACGGATGCTGCCGGGCAGGAAGACAGCCGGGAGTATTATGACAGCGACGGCTATACGTCTTTTAAAGAAAAAGGGAAATACGGTTTCAAAGACGGCATGGGGAAGGTGGTCATCTCGCCGCGGTATAAGGATGTGATTGCCGAGTTCAGTGAAGACCGTGCTTTCGTGAAGAATGAGAAAGGGAAGATCGTTGCTGTTGACGGCAGCGGCAGGGAACTGTTCCAGGCGCCGTCCAATCAAATGTATGCGTATGAAGGCGGTTTGGCCGAGTACCGCCGTAAAGTAGGGGGCTTCAATGTGGGCAGTCTGCTGGGCTTTGTGACCGGCGGCCTGATATACGGAGGATTCGGCTATAACGGCATCGGTCTTGGCGGTTTTACCTATGACGGAGCCAAGCGCGGTTACATAGACCGTGACGGAAATATCGTTATCGACAGCAGGAATGATAAAGTATGGCCCATGACCTGGTATGGTACAGTCATTAAAAATGACGGGAAAACCGGCTTTGTAAATCGGAAAGGAGAATATGTTATCCGGCCGGGAGATTATGATGTAGGCGACTTGGACGAGATTAACGGTCTTTTGGTATTGAAAGAAGGAAAGACCGGGAAAAGCGGGATTTTCAGTGTGGAAACGGGACAGCAGGTGATTCCTTTCCGGTATGACGGTATCACCTTTGCCGGTTCCGACCGTCTGGTCGTAGAGAAAAATGGGGTCCGCAGCTTATACAATATGAGAACAGGGTATTCTGTATTTTCCGTATCTACCGACATGACGATCGATCCTTTCCTTCATGACCGGCTGACATGGGTGCACCAGGGAAGCAGCAATTACGAGGTCATCAATGATCAGGGACAAATCCTGTTTGCCGATAAAGAAGGCCTTATTGAAGAGGCACGCCCGTTCAGCCACGGATACAGCGCAGTGAAAGCCAAGGGAAAGTGGGGAATCATGGACTCTTCCGGAAAATGGCTTGTACAGCCTGTTTATCAGGATCTCGATATATTATAGAAAAATAACTCTATATAAAGAATGTTTGTCAGAATGACAGCGGACGGCAAGGCGTCATAGTGAGGGAAACGGTAAGGTATCATCAGAGTCATAGATTCTTCGCTCCGTATCACATAGCTGTCTCCCTGTTTTCTCATACAGCATTCTTACTTCCGCTCTGAATGACGGGATACGGCAAGGCGCTATAATGAGGGAGATGTTAATCGTTATCCTAAACAAACGTGAAGGATCTATACCCGTGGTGAGGAAAGCGGTAAGAAGATAAAAGCTATCAGCTGTGAGCTGTTAGCTGCAAGCTAACTATTCTTTTACGATTTAAATCATTACGGCAAGCGAGTATCCTCAATCGCACTGCGTGCGCCAGCAGCTCCTTCTGACGGCCGACTCCATGATCCTTGTATAAGACGTTAAACGTCATCCTGAACGGAGGTGAAGGATCTATTACCGTGGTGAGGAAGCCGATAGGATCACTTCCTCCATTTGGGAGTCTTGGAAAATTCTTCACGCCGTCCGTAAATGACATGGTATAATAAAAATAAATTTGCGATGGAAAAAATCAGGGAGGGCGCATGAGCCGGGCAGATACACAATACCTTGGAATTATAAAGAATATACTGGACGCAGGAAGCTTAGGCGATAACCGCACGGGAATGCCGGCGTATAAACTGCCGCACCAGATCATGCAGTTTGATTTGGAAAAGGAGTTTCCGATCCTGACCACCAAGTTTGTGGCATTCAAGACATCGGTGAAAGAAATCCTTTGGATATGGCAGAAACAGTCCAATGATGTGCGTCTTCTCCAGCAGTGGAACTGCCATGTGTGGGATGAATGGATGCGGGAAGACGGCACCATCGGAAAGGCTTACGGCTACCAGCTTGGCAAGTATCATCAGGTGGATACGCTTCTGGAAACGTTGAAAAAAGATCCTCAAAGCCGCCGTATGGTGGTAGATCTGTGGAATGTGAAAGATCTGCCCGATATGGCGCTGTATCCCTGTGCGTTTCTTACGATGTGGGATGTTTCCGACGACGGCCGCTTAAATTGTATGCTTGTCCAGCGCTCGGGGGATATGGGTCTTGGCGTTCCTTTTAATATGGCGCAGTACGCGGCTCTTGTCCACATGATTGCCCAGGTGAGCGGACTCCGCGTCGGACTTTTTACGCATGTTATCAATAATGCCCATGTATATAGAAACCACGTGGATGCTATGAAGACACAGCTGGCTCGTCTGCCGAAGGCTTACGACACGCCTGTCCTGAAACTGAATCCCGATGTTCATGATTTCTACGACTTCAAGCCGGAGGATATCGTGCTGGAAAATTATAAGCACCATGAAAAGATTGCCATGGAGGTTTCCGTATGAGCCTGTCCATCATCGTTGCCCGCGCGGCGAACGGTGTCATCGGTAATGATAATAAACTCATCTGGCATTTGCCGGACGATTTGAAAATATTTAAATCCCGCACGATGGGACGCCCCATCATCATGGGAAGAAAGACCTTTGAGAGTCTGCCGAAAGTGCTTCCCGGCCGTGTCCATTATGTACTGACAGGAAACAGGGCATACAGCGTGCCGGAAGGGGTTTATGTGTTCCACACTGTAAAAGAATTGCTCTCTGCTCTTCCTGAAGGGGAGAACTTTATCATCGGCGGGGAAAAGACGTACGAAGCCATGTTTCCCTATGCAGATAAAATGTATATCACGGAAATAGAAAAAGAGTATGACGGCGACGCGGTATTTCCTTCTTTCCGCAAAGAAGAATGGAAAGAGACGGAATCTGTCATGGGGAAGGGAGATCCGGTCCATCGCTTTGTCACTTATGAAAGAGTGAGGGGATAAGCGCTGCGGCAGCGGAAAGATATAAATTTGATCAAGAGTGGTTGCGGTTTGTAGACGGGGAGGATGTATGCGGAAACGTCAGGGGTTCGCCTTGCTTTGGGCGGTATCGGCGGTAAGCATCGTATTTCTTCTCGGAGGGACCGCTTTTTTTATGCTCCGGGCAGCGCTGCGCTCTGAACAGGCCATGGAGATTGAGGCGGATGAAGCTTTTCTGGTACAGGAAGTTATGGAAACAATCAAGTATAACAGCCGCCTGCAGGGCGCGCTCCCTGTTCCTTCCGGAGACCTGGAGCGGAACGGACGGCGGTACCATATTTTAATAGAGGAAAATCATCGAACGATAGAGGGCGTGGAAATGCGGGAGGTCTCCTGCACTGTCACCGATAAGACAGGCACGTCCTTTTCTGCTGTCATGCTTTTGGAGGCGCCATGAAGCGGAAAGGGTTCATTTTTATGGAAGTCCTGCTGGCACTTCTGCTCTTGTCAGCGCTGGCGGCGGCTGTTTTTCCGATTCTCGGGCCGACGGCGGGAGCCATGGCATTTATGGACCGGCGGAGGCGGGCAGTGAACGAAGCTGTTTTTGTTGCCGATTTCATGATAGAGAAGATACGGAACAATCTTAGGGAAAGCGCGGCGCAGATGAGCGGGAACGTGTACAGGTACGAAGCGTATATATGGGTGAAGGATGGCAAGGATAAAAAGAAAAAAGTACGGGCTCCTTACAGCTTTTTCGTAGAGGGAGAAAAACTCAAGGTCCGTCTTCATAACGGCATGAGCGAGCCTGTAACGGGAGAAAATACGGGGAGCACGGAAATGACGGCGTTCCTCCCGCCGGAAGAAGGATCCGTATTTCAAGTGCAGCCGAAAGGGCTAGTGAACGTATCTTTCCGGATGGAAAGCCGGAATCCGAAAGAAGTATATGCTGTGAAAACGGCGATCCTTCCTTATCGTGACTTTTACGGGGTGCAGTAATGAGCAGGCGGAAAGGATTTATGGCGGTATCGCTTCTGCTTCTTCTGTCGGCGCTCACGGCGGTGCTGGGAGGGCTTCTCTTCTCCCTTTCGCGGGGGCGCGGCGGGAGCCTGGCATATAGAAACGGACTGTCTGCCATATACGCGGCGGAGAGCGGAGCAAACTGGGCGCTCGCCTCTTTAAAACAGGGACCTGTAGAAAATAAAGAAAGAACCATCCCCTTGGATGGCAGAGAAGCGCGTGTCCGTATTTCTTCCGTGACAAAAGAAGGAAATACATGGAAAGGAAAGATTTCTTCCGACGGCGTGGATTTACAGACGAAGGCGATGCGCTTCGTGAAAATTACTTTTACTGTAGAAGATGGTGGAGAACGGAAAATTATGGTGGAAAGCGTGGCGAGTGACCGATGAGGTTGTGGACAGAAGGCATAGTATCACAGGTGAAGGCTTTCCTGCCTGCAGGAGGACGGAAAACCGTGGTCATGGCGGCGGCAGGGCGGTTATGGCTGGCGGAAATGGAAAAAGGAAAGTACCTTGTAAAGAAAAGCGCAGCGCTTCCGAAGATAACGGAAGAATCCCTTGCGGAAGCGTTTTCCTCCCTCAGCGGTATAGGGGAACGTGAGATAATCTTGATTTATAATTCTCCTGATCTTCACACGGCGTGCAGAACATTTCCCGCTATGTCAGAAGAAGAACTGGCGGAAACCATGTACTGGGAGCAGGACAGGATTTTTGGCGTCCGCGAGGATTTACGGCTTTCATGGAAAGCGCTTTCGGAAGATGCTGCCGGCTGGACAGTATCTCTGGCAGGAGTGCGGGAAGACTCGGTGGCATGCTGGCAGTCAGCAGCGGAAAAAGCGGGGAGAAAAATAACCCGGTGCATACCTGTGACGGCGGTGGAACTTCCGCGGGAGCGGCGGCCGCTGTATTTGTATGGGAAAGGAAAGTCTGCACTCTTCCTCTTCCGTGAAGAGCATGTGCAGGAATCACGGATACTGAATACAGCCGACGCTGATAAAAAATTACAAGTATTTCTCCGTCATCTGTCAAAATCCTATGATATGGAAGGGCGGGATATCGTTTTCATCCCCATGAGCGGCGGAGTGAAAGAAATGCCTTTCTGGAAAGATTTGGCGGAAAGATGGCGGGAGAAAATTAAAACTTTATCCCTGTCGGACGAAATAGAACCGGAACCGGATGATTTTACGGATCCGGCTGATGAAAGAGAAGCCTTTTCTGAGGAAAGCGGAGAAGAGGATCATCTTGTAAAAACTTTTGCCTGTGGAGAAGAAATGGAAGAGGAATTGTGGACGATCCTTCTTCCTGTCATGGAAGCGGCGGACGGAGCAGAGATGGATTTTCTTGCCGGGAAAAAGAGGAAAGTACTTCCGGCCGGTGAAGTGAATTGGCTCCGCGCAGGCCAGGGGATGTCGGCACTCTTTGCCGCTGCGGGGATTCTCTGCGCTATTTTCCTCGGATATACTTTTCTTGAAGAAAGGGAGGCGGAAGCGAAACTGGCGGGACTGTCCGCCGTACGCATCGAAATGGATGCGGAACGAAAAGAACGGGAAAAAGAAAATCAGCTCCTGTCGGAATTGAAATCCCTGGAAGAAAATGATCTCCGGTGGGAACAAAAATTGGTAGCACTGTCGGAGTGCACGCTGCAGGGGATCGTCCTGTCCGAAATAAACGCCGGCGAAGGAACGGTCCATATCACGGGTACGGCGGATTCCCCGGTGACGGCCATGCGTTTTCAAAAGGAACTGGAAAAGGCCTGGGGCGGTAAAACATATATCGAAAAGCAAAAACGGGAACCAAACTTAAAAATGGCGGCGTTCACTCTTTTGTGGAAAGGCGGTCAGCCATGAGCCTCAATGAATTTCTGAATGATAAAAAATATACTGCCGCCTTCTTTCTGCTGGCGCTGTGTTTCTTTCTCCTTGACTGGTATCTTTTTGCTGCCGTGGGGGAAAAGGAAGAACACATCCGCCGGCTGGAGACAGAAACCGCTCTTCTGGAAAACCGGGCCAAACTTCCGAAAAGAAGCAGCCGGATGCCCTTTCTGGAAACTCTTCTCGAAGATACTGCGGCAGATACGGTTTTCTCCGCCTTTATGGAAAGCGGCTGCGCTGTGGAAGAAATAAAGGAAGAAGAAAATGAAAAGTTCCATGTATTTCATGTAAAAGGGAAAGGTTCTTTTTCACAAATCACCGCGGCCTTTGGTATAATAAAAAGCAAAGAGAGATGGTCGGCGGCGGAGCTTTGCGCCCTGAAACGGGAAGGAAACTTTCTTGCCTATGAAGTAGAAGTCCGCGCCGTCCGAAACCGAGGTACGTATGAAAAAGAGAAATATAGTCCTGATCGGGCCTATGGGGACGGGAAAGAGCCGGGCGGCCAAAATACTCGCTGACGGTTTTGACTGGCAGCTTGCCGATACCGACCGCATGATGGAACGGGAAACAGGAATGCGGATTGCCGACTATTACCGCGCAGCAGGCGCCGAAGCCTTTGAAGAAAAGGAAATGGCGCTGATTAACCGCGTCCGGTACTACCATGAGGCTGTCATCGCTATGGGCGGGAATTATCCCATGACGGAAAAGAAATTCAGGCTGCTGTCCGAGCATGGCCTTGTGATTTTGCTTTTTGCCAAACCTTACCGTCTGGCAGAGCGGGTACGCCGCCGTGTCGGGAAACGGCCGACTATGGACTATTCCGACGTCGACGGTTACGTTCGGCAGATGCTCCGCAAATGGACAAAATGGAAAGACCGCGTCGATCTCGTCATCAACACGACAAATACCCATCCCGAGCAGACCGCACTCCTCGTGGCCAGATACATTGACCGCCATCATGTGGAATTTGTAGAAAGAAATTAAATTAGCATACAGAAATCAGCTGACAGGTTACATAAAAGGCTCCAGATATCTTATTAATGAGGGGATTCATGAATTATCGAAATCTTGAAGTTTGGAAGAGATCTTTAGATTTAACTGCAGATATCTATCGTTTAACTAAACAGCTGCCTAAGGAAGAATTGTTTGGATTGTCGGATCAGATGAGAAGAGCAGTCGTATCGATTCCATCAAATATTGCAGAGGGAGCAGGTAGAAACTCTGACAAAGAATTCAAAAGATTCCTGTTCATTGCAAATGGTTCAATTGCGGAATTAGAAACGCAATTACTTATCTGTGAAAAACTCGATTTTGCAGATCAAGCAGATATATATAGTTTATTAAGACGAACAGAAGAAATACGAAAAATGATATTTGGTCTGAAGAATCGGATTGATCTGAAATCTGAAATCTGAAATCTGAAATCTGATAGCTGATAGCTGACAACTGGTAACTGATAGCTGACGACTGACAACTGACAACTGACAGCTGACAACCATCTTTATCAAAGGAGAAACTATGAAAAAAATAGCTGTGCTTACCTCAGGCGGGGACGCGCCGGGCATGAACGCGGCCATTCGAAGCGTGATACGGATGGCGGGTTTTCTGCATTGTGAAATCGTGGGTATCCATCGGGGGTACTCGGGACTTTTGGAAGAAGATTTCCGGCTGCTCACGAATCGTGATGCCGGCGGGATCGTCCTCCGTGGCGGTACGATGCTGAGAACCGCCCGTTGTCCCGCCTTTTTTGATGAAGACAATCAGAAAAAAGGCGCGCAGATCTTAAAAAATCACGGGATAGAAGGGCTTGTCGTCATCGGCGGCGATGGTTCCGTCCAAGGGGCAGCAGCCTTGTCCAGCCTTGGCATACCCACTGTAACCATACCCGGCACCATAGACAATGATATGCACGGCACGGATGAAACCATCGGCCATGATACGGCGGTCAATGCCGTGGTGGGCGCGATCAGCCGTATCCGTGATACCGCATCTGCCCACGACAGGGCAGCCATTATCGAGGTGATGGGACGGTTTGCCGGAAATATAGCCCTTGATGCGGGAATTGCCTGCGGTGCCGAATACATCCTTGTTCCCGAAGTTCCCTTCAGCCGTGAAAAGCTGGCAAGGAGCCTGATCGGGCAGATGAAAGAAGGCAGAACAAACAGCATCATCATCTGCGCGGAAGGCGCCGACGATGGCAGAGCTTTGGGAGACTGGCTGAAAGAACGGACGAATATAGATATCTGCACCACCATTCTGGGATTTATCCAAAGAGGCGGACGTCCCAGCGCCAGAGACAGCATCCTCGGCTCCCTCCTCGGTGCGGCAGCCGTGAAAGCCCTTTTAGACGGACAAATCACTTCTCTTATCGGGATGAATAAGGGGGAAATCCGTATTCTGCCGTACAGCGAAGCGGCCAAAGAAAAAAAGATATTCAAAAAAGGACTCTACACCCTGGCCGGTATACTGGGCGCCGCGCAGGAAGATGAGGATATAGCGGAAAGCGGACTGTAAAACATAGCGGAGAGTAAACGGTGATTGATAAGGGTTTTACCGCTTTCCGGGAAATTATAAAAAGTACACATGTCCTGTTTTGTAAAATGCTGATTCAGCGGAAAGGATGGTGTACTTTTTATATGCAATATTAACGTTTCTTTTCTGCTCATGAATATTTAAACCTTATTTCATGTTATTTTCCTTTGATAAAGCGGCTTTTAGCCTCTAGCTTTTAGATGCTGGCTTCTAGCTTCTAGTCGCTAGTAGCTAGTTATACCATCTCTTAGCTTCCTGTTCACGATTTTATTTTTCATATTAACCTCCAACATTTTTGAAAAAATAGGGGAATAAAGAATGGTATTCCCCTGATTGAGTAAAAATGAGGGCTCTGTTACTCCTTATATTTCGTTTCTTTACAAGTTTTAAGGTGAAATCATATATCTTCGCCCGTATCTCTTGCTGCATTGAAGAGAAAACGGCGCAGGAATGATGAAGGCATTCTGCGATTTTGTTTAATCTTGTGGGGCTACTGTCTTTCAGGTTCATTCTCTTTGTCTATGAGGTTGGTGGCTGCAGCATTTAAGAAAACACAGGTCTGCTTACAGAATCCGGTTTTATAAGGGTTTTTGTACGATACTGCGTCATAAAAATTCTTAAACAACCTGTGTTCTATTCCTTATATCATATAAAAACCCAATAATAAATCAGACAGCGGTTTAATCAATACATTCTGATCTTATATCTAATTTACTGATTAATAAGTTTTTGTATATTCTTTAAATCTCCTTTTAAAGAATAGTATCATGCGTTTTTGCTGCATGCAAGAAAAATCAAATAAAAAGGAATCTTGCAGTTTATGCTTATTATGAATATTTTGGAACGGACTTCTTATATTAAACAAGCCGGTATAATGCACAAGAAGAGAGAGGAGAGCAAAAACCTTTTGATTAAGGCTGCTGTTCAATAGATACTTCTTCTGCAGCATCTTCGCGGCGTTGGTATCTTTCAGTGAATGCCGGAGCAGATACAAGGAAGCGGCAATCCATTCGCGGAATCCGATTTTATAAGAGACAGCTTTGGCGGTACATTAGTAGCGTGTGTGAAGCAGATACGTTATACTGTAAAAAATGTAAAATTTATAGTGATACAAGATTATTCTTTGAGGTAGAGGATGAAACAGGAAAACAGTCAGCCTGTAAAGCAGCATAAAAAAATGAACGGATTTGCGGACAGGAAACTTCTGGCAGGCCTTGTCTTTGCTGTGGGAGACTATATGGCATTGACCCTTTCAGCGTGTTTGGCACTGCATCTCAGAAACATCGTGATGACTTATAACGTATATTATATCAACTTATCTTATATATTTTTCTGGGTTCCTTTGGTTTTTATGCCCTTTATCCTGTACAGCGGGCTGTATACCAAGCGGATGCTTACTTATAAAATGACAGAGAAACTGTTCTATGCCTCTTTGTATGGAACGGTGTTTTCCATTATCCTTATGTTCATCGCCCAGGTGGCGGGAGAAATATCGCGGCTCTTCGTGATTTTTTTTGTATTATTTAATTTTATACTTCTCTGTTTCGTTCGTTTTCTGACAAATAAGATCCTTCGTAAACTCCGCCTTCTTCAGATTCCTATTCTTATTCTCGGTGCCGGACTTTCCGGAGAGGCCATTACAAAGGAAATACGGCAGGATTCCGGCATGGGGTACAAAATCATCGGATTTCTGGAAGATAATAAACCGAAAACACAGTATGTCAGCCGTTACCCTATCCTTGGCGGATTCGGTGATTTAGAAAAAGTAGTGCGGGAAACAAGTGTGGAATCCGTCTTGATTGCCGCGCCCGGATTGTCCCAGTCCGCCCTGTCGGATCTCATTTACCGGGCCCAGTTTTTAGTGAAAGACGTGGGTGTCATCCCGAACCTGGTGGGGGTGCCGATGTCCAATGTAGAAGTGGAGTCCTTTTTCGATGAGAAAATCATGGTACTCCATATCAAAAATAATCTGGCAAGGAAATCGAATCAGATAGTTAAGAGACTTTTTGATATTACAGCGACTGTGATAGGGGGTATATGTATGCTGCCTGTCCTTTTTATAGTGGCCGCATGGATATACTATGATTCGCCGGGGCCAGTCATTTATAAACATCGGCGAATCGGAAAAAATGGGAAAGAATTTGACTGCTATAAGTTTCGTAGCATGTGTGTAAACTCACAGGAGGTACTTGAAAAACTTCTGGCAGCGGATCCACAGGCGAAAGAAGAATGGGACAGAGATTTTAAACTGAGAAATGATCCCCGTATTACCAGAAGCGGAGCTTTCCTTAGGAAGACAAGCCTTGATGAACTCCCTCAGCTGATCAATGTATTAAGGGGGGAAATGAGCCTTGTAGGTCCGAGACCGATTGTCAGAGAAGAAGTACCCCGTTATGAAAAGTTTATCAAAGAATACTATAGTGTCCTTCCCGGTATTACCGGAATGTGGCAGGTAAGCGGGAGAAATGATATAGACTATCCTGAGCGGGTTCGCATGGACAGCTGGTATGTTCATAACTGGAGTATATGGCTGGATATAGTCATGCTCTGGCGGACAGTTAGTGTGGTCTTGAAACATAAGGGCGCGTATTGAAAATATCAATTGAATGGATTAATTTTGTAAATTTTATATTATAAACTCTTGAGAGGATCGGTATGAAAAAGATTTTGTATTGCTATTGGATGCAATATAATGATACAAATAATCGTGGTGGTGGAGTTCAGGTTTATTTGAAAAATATAATAACAAAATTGAATGCAGTGAGAGATATTAAGATTTATACATTATCTTCCGGGGTTGCATATAATTTTGGGGCATCCTGCCACATTGAAAAAATCAAGAATAATTCTAATATTGACCAGTATCAAATTGTTAACTCACCAATGCTTGCTCCGTCAAAATCGTCGTTTTATATGCAAAATATTTATCTTAATGATGAAAGGCTCAAGAATACTATTAGAGGATTTTTGACAAAAATTGGTGGAGTAGATGTTATTCACTTCCAATCATTTGAGGGGCTGACTCTTAAAATTTTAGAACTGAAACAAGAGTTTCCCCATATTAAATTTATTGTTTCAGTGCATAATTATCAGTATTTTTGCCCCCAGGCTAACTTATGGAAAAATGATTCGATAAGTTGTGATGACTTCCACGGTGGAAATGACTGTTTGCATTGTTTAGGGCGTTATCCTGGTACAAAACAGTTCAAGCAGTACTATATATTTGATTATTACTTCAGGAAAGCGGGGTTGGGAATTTATAGTAAGTCTATATTGAATTATATTAAATTATTTTACAATAAGCTTAAAACGGGTCAGCGTAGGTATGAGAATGCGAAAATTCCCATTAATTATAATCACTTTTGCAATGCTAATACATTTATGCAATTTAGAGAAAAGAACATTCAATACATAAATAGATATGTGGATTTAGTTTTATGCGTTTCCGAGCAAGTTAGGAGAATCGCTATTAATTTTGGAATAGATTCTGGTAAGGTAATCACTAATTACATAGGAACCCAATTTGCAGAAGGACAGGCGACAGAAAGTAAATTTAAATATTCAGCAGGGGATACGTTAAAAGTCGCGTATATGGGATACATGCGTAAGGATAAAGGGTTCTATTTTTTTCTTGAAGCATTAGAACGGATGGAAATTTCTTTGGCAAGGAAGATATCTGTCGTCATTGCTGCGCGATACGATGATTTAAATGCAGTGAAACGTATAGAGAAGTTGAAAAATAAATTTGAGTCTATTGCTCTTTATAATGGATATACCCATAAACAAATACCGGAAATCGTTGATGGCGTGCATTTGGGAATAGTTCCGGTTCTTTGGGAAGATAACTTACCTCAAGTAGCTATAGAGTTTAAAGCGATGGGAATTGCTGTTATGGCAAGCGATAAAGGCGGTGCGTCTGAATTGTCTAGATCGGGTGCATTTGAATTTAAAGCAGGTGATTATATTGATTTTATAGAAAAATTAGAAAATATCATTCATCATCCGGAAATAATTCATGATTATTGGAGTAAACAATTGAGACTGACTGCTATGGATGAGCATTGCCGGCAATTGATGCAGTTTTACGAGGAGAGTTATATTTAATGAAACGTCCTAAATTTTTAGTTGAAATGAAACATGGCTTGGGAGATTGTGTGTGTATGCTTCCTGCAGTGGATGCACTTAGGATACGGTATCCTGATGCCTATATCGCTATGATTGTAAATGGTAACAGCAATGTGGAAATCTTTGATAGAAGCGCCGCTAAAATTGATCGTTTTTATTTTTTAAGTTTGAAAAACAGACCGTTGCTGCAGACGATGAAAACCGTTTATATGCTGAAAAAGGAACATTTTGATTATGGGATTTTAGCTGTTATGACACCGAAGAAAAAAGGACAGATGCTGTTCAGGCTTATTGGTGTAAAGCATCCGTTGGGAGAACAGTACCGGGGAATGGAATTTTTGGATTTAGATAATACCTTGCATTTTGTAGATAGGAATATGGATCTCATTAAAGATCTCGTGGGTGGTACAGTGGACAAACAGCCGCATCTTGTTTCCATATCATCCAATACAGATTTATTGAATAAAAAATTTAATATTCATAATAGAAAGATAATCGTCAATATTGGCGGAGGAGATAAAAACTATTATAAAGGGACTTATGTCTATACCCGGAACTGGAATCCTGCCTATATGGTAAAACTTGTTGATCTGTTATCTTCGTTGGATTATGATATTTGTCTTTTAGGCGGAATTCTGGAAAAGGGACTATTAGATGCGTATTCAGAAGTTTTGAAAAAAAGAAATGTATTTAACTGTATTGCGGCGACAAGTATAAGTGAAAGTATTGATTTTATCGCGGATGCTGTGTTAAGTGTTGGTGTGGATACGGGAATGCAGCATGTGGCGGATGCGTTAGGCGTGACTACAGTTTCCATTTTTGGGCCGACTAATCCGAAAACTCATGGAGCGTATTCAAATAAGGCGGTGTTTGTGGAGTGTGAAGAAGAGACGCCTGATAAGCATTGTTTCGGGACGGATATGTATTATGGAAGTCCGATAAAGCAATGTATGGAATTAGTTACCCCCGATAGGGTATTTTCGGCGGTTAAAAACATTCTAAAACTAAATTAATAATTAGAAAGAGTATATTTTGTCTCTAAATATTGAGGGATCCATCATGACATCAGAAATCGGCTGTGTTTTAGTTACATATAACAGAATTGAGAAATTGAAAAAAACTCTGGAGTGCTATTCGACTCAAACGGTTCCACCTAAATATATATTAGTAGTTAATAATTGCTCTACGGATGGTACTGGCGAATATCTTTGCCAGTGGGAAAAGATTTCTGAGGGATTTAAAAAACTTGTTATTCATACGGCAGAAAATTTAGGCGGTAGTGGCGGCTTTTATCTTGGAGAAGAAAGGGCGCTGCATCTTGATGCGGATTGGGTTATGATTGCGGATGATGATGCTTACCCGGAACCGAATTATCTTGAAGGGATGCAAAAGTATATTGATCATCATGATTTTTCAAAAATATCAATTGTTTGTGGGAAAGTGGCAGAGCACAATCACTTTGATAATATTCATCGGACTGTTTTCCGAAGTAAGTGGGACCGTAATTTTCATGAAGCCGCTCCGGCAGGATGTTATCAAAAGCCGGAATTTAATCCGGATTTTGTTTCATATGTAGGTATCGTTATTAATAAATCTAAATTAGAACAGGTTGGCTTAGTTAACAAAGAATATTTTATTTGGTGTGATGATACGGAGCATACGTATCGATTAGGTACTGTTGGTAAAATTGTTTGTATTCCTGCATATTCTATCATCCATGATGTAGATATCAGTAATGATGAATTATCATGGAAAAGTTATTATGGGTATCGTAATGATCTTATGTTTTTTAAGCAACATTTTAAAATGCATTTTCCCGCTATTGTGATGAAATTGTTTTTTAAAACTTTGTTGTGTCCGTTGAAAGGTCGGTCTGTAGCAGAAATGAAGCTTCGATTATATGCGATTAAGGATGCTATTTCTGGAAATATGGGGAAAAATATTATTTATAAACCGGGATGGCAACCGTCATCCGTAAAATAGGAGGATAAAGTGGATACAAATTATATTAATATCATAAAAGGTGCCTTTATAAAAAATATTGTTAAAATTATTGTGGTAGGGATAGTTTGTTCAATCGCTTTGGTATGTGAAAAATCTTTTACTACTGATTTTGTGGTTGAAAGCGGTGATTTGATTCAAACAAAAATTATTAAAGTAAATGATCCCAATGATTCTCCCCTGTCAGATAAATCTGTTGATTATAGGGGGATTATGTATACAAATTATAATCTTGATAGTCTAATTAATGATCAAAAGAATAGTTTCCGATTTGATAATCTTAATTTGGAATGGGAAAAATTGAGTAAAATTGAAAAATTAGATTTTTTGCGGAAAGTGATTGTAATACATGATTTTCGTAATGGTATTTATGAAATTGTTTTACGAATATCCAAAGATACTCCTAAAAATGTTGACTATCTAAATGCTAATGGACAGAATTTTATCAATGCATTTGTTGATGTTTCCAATAATACGATAAATGGCCTCCGTCCTGGAACTCAAATAGAGATATTAAGTCAGGATAGCGCCGAACCGGAATATAAGCCGTTACCCCAAGCAGCTATATTGGTTAAGTATGGCATAGTTGGTTTTATATTGGGGGAAATACTTTCATTTCTGGTTGTTAGCGTAGTCGCATTAGGAAAAAAGAAATGAGTGAGATGGAAAACTCTTTTCATTTACTGTTATTTGTGATGGCAGCTATTTCTATTAGTGCATTTGTATTAACAAATTATGACATTCTGCATCCATTTTGTATTGTTGCGTTATTAATGACTTTTAGCGTATTTTTAGCTGTTTTAGGAATGTCCAGATGGAATTTATACATGAGCATAGATGCATCTATGGTGATAATTGGATGTGTGCTGTCTTTTGGTTTTGGAAGTATTTGGTCGGATTGGACAATTAGAGGAGGGCTAAATTTACAAAAACGGATATATGGTCCTGAAATTGGATATAAAATTAAAAGTTGGAAAGTAATCTGTGCAGTTTTACTTATGATAGGAATGGCTTGTTTCCAATATAAGGAGGTTTATGAAGCTTCAATAGTTTATGGAAACACTTCCGGTATTTTTGATGTATTTAACATGATAAAAACAGTAAGGCATGCTATTGAGATGAACAAGCTCTATTATTCGAGATGGTATCAATATCGGTTTATCTTTGCGACAGGAATTGCATATTGTTCCATATATATTTTCTTCATCAATGTATTTTCTTCACAATATGCCGGTGTTTTAAAGAATGCTAAAATACTTTTGCCGGTATTATTTGATTTCCCGTTTTTTATCTTATCCGGCGGCCGTGGAGGCGTGTTGGAATTATTTATATTTACGCTTATAGTGGGGGCAATTATTTACCAAAGAGTAAATGGTTTCAGCTTATCGGCAAAAAAAAGAACAATATTGATATTCTTAGGGTGCGGGTGCGTTAGTTTTATTATTTTTCTTTTGATGGGAATAGTTACGGGCAAAGTGGTTCCGGGGAGAAGTGATCCGATAAGAATTTTAATTCATTACGGAGGGCTTTCCCTGCCTGCATTATCGAAATTTCTTGATCAGATTCATTTGGAAAACAGCTTGATCGGTTCACATACTTTAGTGGGTATTTATAATAATCTTAATAGTCTTGGCGCTGATTTACCCAAAGTAAAAGCATTCTTGCCTTTTGTAGATTTTGGTGGGATTAATACAAATGTATATAGTATTGCAGGCCGTTATATTCTCGACTATGGTTTTGTGGGAATGGTACTTCTCATGTCTATCTTAGGTATTTTTTATACTGCTTTCTATGACATTGTCCGATTTAAAATGAAAGGAATGATCGGAATTGCCTTTTATGGATTGGTTATTTTTCCGATATTCTTTTTTACAAATGATGATTTTTTCTTAAGCACTGTAGTTAATACAGCTATTTTGTATAAATTTATTTCCTTCTTTTGTGTATATGAATTTTTTACCTTGGATATTTCGAATGTGTTTAAATGATAAAGAATAAATCATTTAGACAGTATTAGGCATTCTTGCGCTAATCTTAATTTGTATATTTATCAATTGTAAATGTATCTTTCGGATTGTAGAGGAACCTGTATTTTGTCAAAGGAATCAGCTAATTTATATAACAATATTTTTTCCATGGTTACTTTACGGGCATTGGAGTATATCCTTGCATTTATTTTAGTACCCTATCTTTTGCGCGTCCTGGGGCCGTCAAATTTTGGCGCGGTAGTATTTATGCAGGGGCTCATGGGATACCTTGTCTTAGTGGTGAACTATGGATTCAATCTGACGGCTCCGCGGGCTTTGGCGCGGGCGGATGAAGAAGATATATCTTTTGTCTTTTCTGTATATATGTGGGCCCGCATTTTATTGTGGATCAGTGTTACTGGTGTGTTTTTTTTCATTTATGAAGGACTGCGTGTATTTTTCCAAGTTGAGATGGATATGCCGCTGTTTTGGGCTGTTTATATGATGGTCATTGGAGCAGTTATTTTTCCTGTCTGGTTTTTCCAGGGGATACAACAGATGCGGTATATTACGATATTGAATCTGATTGGACGATTGGTAACCATGATTGGGATATTTGTTTGGGTGAAAGGTCCCGAGGATTATGTTTTATCGGGCTTTTTGCAATCTTGTACTCCGGTATTCGCAGGGATATGTTCCTTATTTCTGATTCATAGGAAATTTCCGGGGATTCTGCAGCTGCCGCGGTGGAGTGAACTGAAAAGAGTTTATGGGGAAGGCTGGCAGATTTTTCTTTCTACTCTGGCCATTAATTTATATACTGCCAGTGATGTGGTTGTATTAGGACTTTTAACGAACCATACGATTGTGGGCTATTACAGTGGTGCTGATAAACTGATCAATTGTGTCAAGCTCGGAGTCGCTGCGATCAATGATGCGGTGTATCCGTACATAAGCAGGCTGATGAAGGAATCACAAGTAAAGGCGTTTTCTTTTTTACGAAAACAGTTATTTATTTATACAGGGTTCGGTATTATTGGAGGGTTTTTGATTTTATTCGGCTCTCCGGTGGTGGTTCCGTTCCTTTTGGGGAGTACATATATTCCTTCTATTCTACCGCTGCAGATTATGGCTTTTGTACCTTTAGCAGTGGCAGTGAGCAATGTATTGGGGTATGAAACAATGCTTCCTTTGGGAATGGAGAAAACATATAGTAAAATCTTGTTTTGTGCATCTATTCTGAACGTAATGATTATTGTTCCGTTTATCTACTGGAAGGATGCTTCCGGTGTTGCTGCCGCAATGCTTGTGACGGAAATATTTGTGACACTGATGATGGGATGCGTCTTGTGGAGAAAACATATATTATTGAGGAAATAATTATTTCTAATGGTGAGGTTAATTATGGAAAAGTATGATTACCTGATTGTCGGCGCCGGCTTATTCGGCGCGATATTTGCCCGTGAAGCAGTGAAGGCGGGGAAGAAAGTTCTTGTGGTGGATAAGCGCTGCCACATCGGAGGAAATGTATATACGGAAAAGGTAGAGGGCATCCATGTCCATGTATACGGCGCCCATATCTTCCATACAAATAATAAAACAGTCTGGGACTATGTGAACCAATTTGCGGTTTTCAATCGTTTTACCAATTCTCCTGTGGCGAACTATCACGGAGAATTATATTCCCTGCCGTTTAATATGTACACCTTTAATAAAATGTGGGGGGTGGTGACACCGGAAGAAGCGGCAGCCAAAATTGAGGAACAGCGGAAAGCAGCCGGTATTACGGAACCGAAAAATCTGGAGGAACAGGCTATTTCTTTGGTGGGAACGGATATTTATGAAAAGTTGATCAAAGGATACACGGAAAAGCAGTGGGAACGTCCCTGCACGGAATTGCCGGCTTTCATCATCAAAAGACTTCCTGTACGCCTGACCTTTGACAATAATTATTTCAATGCGCTTTATCAGGGAATCCCTGTCGGCGGTTACACGAAGATGGTCGCGAATATGCTGGATGGCATTGAAGTCCGTTTGCAGACGGATTATCTGAAAAATAAAGCGGAATTGGATGGTCTAGCGGAGAAGATAATTTATACCGGGCCGATTGACGCTTATTTCCGTTATGAATTAGGAACATTGGAATACAGGAGTGTCCGGTTTGAGACGGAAGTGCTGGATATACCGAATTTTCAGGGAAATGCCGCAGTGAATTATACAGACCGGGAAACACCGTGGACAAGGATCATAGAGCACAAGTGGTTTGAGTTCGGGAAAGATGCCAAAGGACAGGACTTGCCGAAAACAGTCATCAGCCGTGAGTACAGTTCGGAATGGAAAGCGGGAGATGAACCCTACTATCCGGTGAATGATGAGAAAAACGGGGAACTGTACGAAAAATATAAGGCGCTGGCAGACAAAGAGAGCAAGGTCATTTTCGGTGGACGTTTAGGGGAATACAAGTATTACGACATGGATGCCGTTATTGAAAGTGCGCTTGTCATGGCAAAGAAGGAAATATAAAGTGGATATCAAGATACTCGTGGCGACCCATAAAAGATACTGGATGCCCGATGACGATGTATATGTACCGCTTCATGCGGGGGCGGAAGGGAAAGAATCTCTGGGATATCTTCCGGATAATACGGGAGACCATATTTCCTCTAAGAATCCGAGTTACTGCGAACTGACAGGACTTTACTGGGCATGGAAAAATCTGGACTGTGAATATATCGGTCTCTGCCATTACAGAAGATACTTTGGCAAGAGTATTCATACAAAAAATATAGACAAGAAAAAAGAAGCCATATTCCATAGGGAAGACTATGAAAACTTGCTTCAGACATATGATGTGCTGCTGCCGAAAAAGAGAAATTATTATATAGAAACCGTGCGCAGCCAGTACGAGCATGCCCACTGCAAGTCGGATCTGGACGAAGCGGAGCGGGTGGTAAAAGAAATGTATCCCCCGTACGCGGAAGCATTTTCCAAAGTCATGAATAGGAAGAAACTTCATATACTGAATATGTTCGTTATGAAGAAAAATCTTTTTGATACCTATTGCGCCTGGCTTTTTGCGATTCTTTCTGAGCTGGAAAAGCGGATCGATCTGACAGGTCGCAGTGTATATGAAAAAAGAGTGTTCGGGTTTCTTGCAGAACGTTTATTCAATGTGTGGCTGGAAAAGCAGGATATAAAGATTTATGAGGTGGATGTGGTCATGCTGGAACATGTAGACTGGATGAAAAAGGGTTGGCATTTTTTAAAACGGAAAATATTGACAGGAAATGATACATGAGAAGATGGTAGTGGTACCATCTTTTTTCTTGCAGCAAGAAAATACATTTGGCAGAAGAGAGACTTTTCAGATTTTTGTGTCGTATAATGGTTTTAAAAGACAGGGACAGAAAGGAAGTGTTATCGTGAAAACAGCGCGTAAGGAAATAGGGGACAAGCCGATACTGGCCATTTGTTATGATTTCGATAGGACTTTATCGCCGGAGGATATGCAGGCGCAAGGATATATTCAATCTATTGGTTATGATGTGGCAGACTTTTGGAAAGAATCCAATAGTTTAGCTGCGGACAATGATATGGATCAAAATCTTGCATATATGTATACGATGGTTACGAAAGCCAGAGGAAGGCTGGTGTTTAATAAGGAAATATTGAAAGCGGATGGCGCAAAAATTAAACTTTATCCAGGGGTTGATACTTGGTTTACACGTGTAAACCAATATGGACAAGAAAAAGGAATTACCATTGAGCATTATATTATTTCTTCCGGATTGAAGGAAATGATAGAAGGCACGATGGTAGCTAAGTATTTTAAAAAGATATACGCTAGCTCTTCTTATTTCGATGATGTTGGAGTTGCGGTTTGGCCGGCACAGGCGGTTAATTATACAAATAAAACACAATATTTATTTAGAATAAAGAAAGGAATTTTGGATATAAATGATCAAAAAGTAAATGATTATTTTGATCCTGACAAGGTTGTTGTTCCTTTTAGAAATATGGTGTACATTGGCGATAGTGATACAGATATTCCTTGTATGAAACTGGTGAATAGCAATGGGGGTTATTCTATTGGCGTATATGATTCGGAAACGCAAGATAAGACTAAAGTTTTTAAAATGCTTAGGGAACATAGAATTAAGTATTTTGCTCCAGCTGATTATAGGGAAGGCTCATCTTTGGAGGGCTTAATTAAAAATATTGTTGATAGAACTAAAACAAATGAGGTTTTGGAGAGAAAATACTTTCAATGTTTTGATGAAATGAGTGAAGAACAGAAGAACAAAAGTATAGAAGAAATTCATAAGAACGAACTGATAATTCAGTTGGAAGAAAGTCGTTCTTTTGCTAATACCCATGAAATTATTAAGCAACTGGATATGATTGAAGATTGGGATAATAAGCAAAAAGATAAGTTGATACATATAGCAATAACAAATACACAGGTGAAATTCATCTTATCGGATAATGATATTCAAAAATTTTTTAAAAGGATAATTGGTGAGATAGAGACCGAAGAAATTAAGGAGGTTAAAGAGTTGATGGATATGTAATTTAATGAGATTCGAGAATGTATGATAGATAAAACAGTTAGGGAGGCTCCGTTATGAAAAAGAATTTCAAACCGAATACCTGGCTGTACCCGCAGCCGGTACTTGTGATTGCTTCTTATGGCGCGGATGGCACGGCGGATGGTATGGTGGCTGCCTGGGGCGGCATTTATGACACCAACCGGGTGGGATTCATGCTGGACCATACCCATAAGACCGTGGCAAATTTGTTATCGAAGAAAGCCTTTACCGTAAGCATGGCGACCGTTTCCACGATGGCGGAAGCGGATTATCTGGGGATCGTGTCGGGGAATCGTGTACCCGATAAGGTGGTGCGCGCCGGACTTCATGCGGTGAAGAGCGAGTTTGTGGACGCGCCGGTGCTTTCGGAATTTCCTTTGACCCTGGAATGTAAAGTGTCCAAGGTGACGAAGGTGGGCGAGGATTACCATTTTGTCGGGGATATCGTGAATATTCTGGTCGATGAGGACATTCTGACCGATGGAAAGATTGACGTGAAGAAATTACAGGCGATTACTTTTGATCCGGCCGGCGGGAAATATATTGCTCTCGGTGACGCGGTAGGAAACGCGTACCGGGAAGGGAGAAGGTATATGGAGTGACAGAAATTATCTATCGTGGCAAGGAAGACGGTAAGATGTCATCAAAGTAATAGATTCTTCACTCTGTGTCATGTTGCTGTTTCCCGTTTTTCTCACAAGGCATTCTTGACCCCCGCTCTGAATGACGAGGGATGGTAAGGCGTCATCCAAAGTGCTGGCGAAGAATCTGTCACCGTGGTGAGAAAGCCGGTAAGAAGATAAAAGCTATCAGCTGTGAGCTGTCAGCTAAAAGTGCTGAATGACTGCGGATGGTATAAGGCGTCATAATGAGGGAGGGACGCTAAGCATCATAATGACAGAGAACATTAAACGTCATTCTGAGCGCCAGCGAAGAATCTGTCACCGTGGTGGGGAAGCCGGTAAGAAGATAAAAGCTATCAGCTGTGAGCTGTCAGCTATAAGCTAAATATTCTTTTACGGGTTGAATCATCTTGGCATGCGAGTATCCGTTTCGGCTTCGTTGGTCATCGGGCGCATAATAATAAGTGCACTGAATTGGCAAGAAAGGCGCCGGCTTGATTTGCCTCAAACTTTGCTTTCTAAAGAAGGGGAGTTTCTGAATAGGAAAGTACCGGTTGATTTGATCCATTACCGATGATATGTCTGAATTTGTGAAAAATTATTGGCACAACCCATATTGTACATATAAGGTATAAAAATAAAAACGTTTCTTCCTAATTGTATATCTGGGAAGGAACGCTTTTTGTGTTGTGAGGATATATTTTTGACGCTTTGGGTTTTGCGGGGGTGATTCTGTTTGAGGAAAGCTTATTGCCCGTGATTCTTCTATGATTACCTTCAGGTAGCACTATGTGAAGATTATGGTATAGAAAACCGAGACCCGCTTGGTTGGGGCAGAAGATAAATAATTGTACTGATAAAGTAAATGTATGAATACATAGGAAATGGATGTGGAAGTGCTATGTGTGTTTACGCCTGCCGGCTTGGATAAAATAAGCTGGTAATTCCGTTATTTTCCGAGAAAAGTGCGATACGGGATCTACTATGTTTTTTCGCTCAGTACAGCTTGGATGATTTGAGACAGCATGTCCTGTTTTTTCTCTGAGAGAGTATATTCCGTTCCATTGAAGAGAAATGTGCTGCTCAAGATGGATCTCAGATCCGGTAGTTCTTTTGTATTGTACGTACTTCTATCTTCCTGCAGGATATAATTCCGGGGCTTTCCTATCTGAGACAGTTCGTCAGTGGAAAGGTGCAGACCACTGCAGATTTTTACTATATTGTACATGGATCCGCCATCTACATTCTTCAGAATGGAATATAGAGTTCCATATGGCATATTGATCTTTGCGGCGAAATCTTTCAGTGTCCATCGTTGGAGAAGCTTTTTTTTTGGGAGTCAATTTGAAATTTAGAATCATATGATTGGGCCATTTTGTATATATGCTGTTACAGTATGTAACGGCATACACATGACGGGAAATAAGGAAACTCTTTTATTAAAGTGGACTTGAACAGAAATATGGAGAATAAGGTAGCTTTTTAGGAATGCCTTGGAAATAATCGATCGCTCCGAAATTCATCTCCATTCTTAAGAAATATTGATATGAATCATATTCATAAAGGCATTTGGAATTAAAGTAAGGACAGCTGTACTGTTATTGCAAAAATTAAGAGCACAGCTGTTTACATTATATGAATGAAATGGCACTGAACCGGTAGATAAATATTCATCAGTGAAAAATCTTGTATTTTTATAAAGGCTGGTAAATATGATGAGAAGTATAGAAGGAGGTGTAGGAGGTCTGCCGGATCATATAAATAAATTTTTGATATAGCATTATATTTTTTGGGTATGTAGAGAGGAAGGGTTATATGAACAAAATTTACAAAGTCATTTGGAGCAAAGTGAAGAACAGTTATGTGGTAGTTCCAGAAATTGCCGTCAGCAGCAGCAAAAATAAGGGGAATAAAGCATATAAATCTGCGCTGGCTGCGGTTTTAACGGCGATGCTGGGCTTTGGCGGTTTTGTCGGCAGTGAGGCGGCTACAGTCAATGATGGGGATACATTGAACGGCAGTACCCATGTCACTGTAACTAAGGATCCGGCAACCAAGACGATTACCATATCAACGACCGGGCTGGCTACAACTGGTGACCTGACTACATTAAGTACGCAGGTGAATACCAACACCGGTAATATCAACAATAATGCTACCCATATCAGTACGAATGCTACCAATATCAGCACAAACGCCGGCAATATCAGCAATAATACATTAAAGCTTAATACACTGGCAGCACTGACAAATAGCCTGGGACTTGATGCTACAAAACCGGGGATTAAGTATTTCCGTGCCAATTCCACGGGGGCAGATGCTTCAGCTGTTGGCTCGGATGCTGTCGCGGTAGGGACGCAGGCCAGAGCCACCAAAGATAATGCGATGGCAATGGGGGTGGAGGCCAAAGCAGAAGCCGAAGATTCCGTGTCGGTAGGGCGTGCTTCCAGAAACGTTTCTAATGCAGTAAATGGCGTGGCCATCGGCCATGGGGCAATTAACGGTGCTGTCAGCGGTATGACACCGGATGGAGACAGCACGGTCGTACTTGTCGGCGGCGGCAAGAATAGTGTGTCTGTCGGGAATAAAGCCAATGCCCGTGGTAATTCTTCTATTGCGTTGGGAGATGGAGCGGTTGTTCAAAATGATGGCGGCAATCGTATAATTAATAACAACAGTATGGCGATTGGAACAGCGGCAAAGACGGTGTCTTCTAACAATGCGACAGCTATCGGGCACGGTGCTTTTGTTGCCAAAAACAGTCACAGTGCGATTGCTGTCGGCGAAAGTGCCCAGGCCGGTAAGGAAGCCGCAACGGCGATCGGCAAAGAAGCGGCTGCTAAAGGCAAAAACAGTCTGGCAGCCGGTACTTCTGCTGTGGCCGAAGGAGAAAATGCCGTATCTGTTGGTCAGGGAACGGAAGCAAAAGGAAAAAATGCGGTTGCTATTGGGAATGCCAGTCAGACAGCCGGTTCCAGTTCTGTTGCTGTCGGTGATGAGGCCGGCGCGGCAGCCGGCAGATCTGTGTCTGTCGGTATTGGTGCCGGAAAGGGCATGATTGGTGATATATTGGGAACGAAGGGCTCGCATGTGTCTATTGGTGACGAAGCCGGACAAAATGTGGATGGGCAGCATGATATTGCCATCGGCACCAAGGCGGGCGGAAATGTATCCAGCAATTATAATATTGCCATTGGTGTAGAGGCAGGGACGAATATAGGTACTGCCGGTAATCCTTCTATTGGGAAAAATGTATCCATTGGATATAATGCTAATAAGAATACTACCCTGGTGTCCCGCCTCCAGGCGACAGCAGTCGGCAGTGATACGAAAGCCGCTGATGACGCGTTGGCGCTTGGTTTTCATGCGCAGGCAGCAGGAAATGGATCCATAGCTGCCGGGTTTAATGCATTGGCGGAAGACGCGGCCAGCATGGCGCTGGGACAAGGGGCAAAGGCTTCCGGCGGGAACATTGCCATCGGTAATGGTTCGGAAGCCAGCGCGGCCATGATTAGCGGTACTGGTTATCTGACAGGGACTGCCGCTCCTTCCACAGGTGTTTCAGTTGGTACGGCGGCAGCATTGCGTCGTATTACGAATGTAGCGGATGGCGCGCAGGATCAGGATGCCGTTACAGTGGCACAGCTGAAGAAATCCATCGATGAAACGGTCCGGCAGGTGAATGCCAGTATTACCAGTACGACGACTACAGGAGTCTACTATGATACTGTAACTACCGGGCAGGGAGAAAGTATCACTTTAAAGAATACCAATAACAAAGGAACCGTAATTCACAATGTGGCTAAAGGTACATCGGGAACAGATGCGGTTAATGTTAATCAGTTGAACGAAACCGTGGATCAGGCAAAGACTCATTATTACTCTGTGAAGTCCACAAATGCGAATAATTACAATAATGACGGGGCTGCCGGCGAAGATTCTATGGCAGCAGGAGTTGGCGCCAAAGCGTTGGAAAAACGCAGCGCGGCCATTGGGAATAATGTGGAGGCACAGGGAGAAGGCAGCATCGCCCTGGGAACCGGCTATGAGGAAATAAATGGTGGTACACCTACCATTACGCAGACTGTGGCGGCTTCCGGTTATAAATACAATATGGCCATTGGTGCAGGAGCACAGTCGGAAGGGAATCATTCTATTGCCATGGGTACCCGTGCCGTCACCACCATAAAGAATGGCGGGACCAGTGTGGATAAGGCAGTGGCTATCGGTTATGCCGCCGGAGCCTCTGATGATAAAGCAGTAGCAATAGGCAGTGAAGCTAAGAGTAACAGCCGGAGCGCGGTAGCTTTGGGTGATCGGGCACATGCATTGGCGAATGATGCTTTGGCTATAGGTACAACGGCAAGTGCTACAGGAGAATCTTCCGGTGCAATCGGTACGGCCAACACTGTCAATGGAGCAGGGACATATGTCATCGGCGCACGGAACAGTGCCCCCACAACTCCGGTAGCAAGTAATGGTTCAAATATCACGGCGGTCAATTCCGGTGTGTTTGGAAATGAAAATACGTTGGACGGTGAGAATAACAGAGTAACCGGAAACAGTAACATCGTCAAAAAAGAAACGGCAACAGGGCTAACGGATATCATGCTGACAGGGAATAATAATACAGTCAGCGGCGATACGGATACAACGACGCAGGATGATGCCGGCAAGGTATCCGGTATCACGATTACCGGTTCGAAGAACACGGTAAAGGCAAAAAATAATACAAAGAATCTTACAGATGTCCAGATTGTCGGGAATAATAATACGATAGACACATCAAATAAAGCGCTTGATTTGTCCAATACCCAGATATTGGGCAGCAATGTGAATGCCACCATGGGGAATTCCGTATATCTGGGGAGCGGCTCCGCTTATGTGGCAGATGGCGCGTCCACCAAAGGCATGGCAGTTTATAACAGTGATGGCACTTATGCCTATGCAGGCGGCACACCGGCAGGTGTTGTCACGGTAGGAGCTAAAGGCAAGGAACGCCGTATTCAAAACGTGGCGGCCGGATTGGTTGCTCCGCAGAGTACGGATGCAGTCAATGGAAGCCAGCTCTATACCATGACCCGTCCGCTCCGTTTTGGCGGAGACAATTCCACTATCGGTGCGACAAGTGCGGCAGACGTCAATGTGGTTAAACGGGGATCTGACCAGGCGATGTCCATCTTGGGCGGTGCTGACGGCAGCAAACTGAGTGATAACAATATCGGCGTGGTAGCCGATGCGGCGAATAACAAGTTCAACGTCAAACTTGCCAAAGAGCTGAAAGATCTGACCAGTGTGACGACAAAAGATGCGGCAGGAAATACGACAGTAACCAACGGAGCCGGTATGACTGTGACCGACAGTGCCGGAAATAAGACGGAAGTCACCGCCGGAGGTGTCACCATTACGCCGAAGACACCGGGACCCGGCAAAACGAATGTTTCTTTAACCGCGGACGGACTGAATAATGGCGGCAACCAGATCCATAATGTGGCAAAAGGCACGGCTGGTACAGATGCGGTCAATGTAGATCAGCTGAAAGACGAGATCGCAGCCAATGCGACCAAGCTGGTAGACGGAAAGAATACCACCGTTGAAGGCGACGGAACAGCAGCCAATCCGTATAAAGTCAATGTAAAAGATAACATCAATCTTGGTGAAAAAGGCGCGAACGGCAAAGACGGATCCATTGGAGTCAACGGTAAAGATGGCTCTGCTGTGGTCATCAACGGCAAAGATGGCTCCATCGGTTTGAATGGCAAGGACGGCGCTAATGGACTTACCATTAAAGGTGGTGATGGTAAACCCGGCGTTGACGGAACGAATATCACACGTCTGATCATCGAAGAAAAGAATGGTGATAAACATGACGTCGCTACCCTGGATGATGGGCTTAAGTTCGCAGGAAATACCGGTACCGTAGCTAAAAAACTGAACAGTACCATGACGATCAAGGGCACCGGTGCGAAGGCGGATACGGAATATGATTCTTCCAACATCAAGACCATGGTGAATAGCAACGGTGAAATGATTGTTGGCTTGGACAAGAACCTGAAAAGCGAAACTATTGTTGCTACAGGTAAAGACGGCAAAGATGGTAAAATCGGTATTAATGGTAAAGACGGCGTAACGACAAATATTTCCGTTACCCGTGATGGCAAGCCCGGAGTAGACGGCGCGCCGGGTACGACCACGACCCGTATCGTATACGAGAAACCGGACGGAAGCAAAGAAGAAGTGGCTACCTTAAATGATGGCATGAAGTATGGCGGTGATACAGGAGCGGTCATCAAGAAGAAACTGAACGAACAGGTGAACGTAGTCGGAGGCATTACAGACACAAACAAACTGACCACAGAAGACAACCTTGGCGTCGTATCCGACGGCAATAACAACCTGAAAGTCCGCATGGCCAAAGACCTGAAAGGTTTGGAAACTGTGATGACAAAGACAGTTACTGCCGAGACAGGAAATATCACTACGGTAAATTCCGATACAGTGAATGCCAAGACTGTCAATGCCACGACCGTCAAGACGGGAGATACCACGATTAATGATAACGGACTGACTATCAATAACGGGCCTTCCATCACCAAAAACGGTGTAGATGCGGGAGATAAGAAGATCACCAATGTGGCGCCCGGCGATATTAGCCCGACCAGCAAAGACGCGGTGAACGGTTCCCAGCTGTTCCAGACAAACCAGAGCATCAGCAAGCTGGGGGACCGCGTGAACAAAGTTGGCGCTGGGGCAGCCGCCTTGGCATCCCTCCATCCGCTGGACTTCGATCCCGATGATAAATGGGATGTGGCAGCCGGTTATGGACATTACAGAAATGCCAATGCGGGGGCTATCGGCGTATTCTACCGTCCGAATGAGGATACCATGTTCAGCGTGGGAGGTTCCTTTGGCGGCGGAGAGAATATGGTGAATGCCGGCGTCAGCTTGAAACTGGGACAGGGCAACAATGTATCCACATCAAAAGTGGCAATGGCGAAAGAAATCAAAGATCTCCGTAAGGAAGTGGAACAGCTGCGCGGCGCGCTTGGCCAGGTCGTTCAGGGACAGGCGTTGGATCCGATGAAGATCAAGCTCTTCCCTGATGTACCGGAGAACCACTGGGCTTACGAATATATCGCCACCCTTGCGGGGAATGGTATCCTTGAAGGGTATCCTGACGGAAACTTTGGCGGCGACCGTATGATGACACGTTATGAATTCGGTGCTATTGTATACCGCGCGATGCAGAGAGGATTCGAAGTACCTGCTAGAATGCTCAAGGAATTTGAACCTGAATTGGAACGGTTCCGCGTGGACACGATTGCGCAGAACAAAGCAGGACAGCCGACAATCGAACGTGTACGTGTCATTCACAACAGATAATCCTGTAAAATAATTTCCGTGTAGTATGAAATCATGCCTCCATGAATATGCGATAGAATTCAGGAGGCATGATTTTTCTATTTTCTATAAAGAAAGCAGATGAACGATTTTGAAAATAAATGAAACGTCTTGCCCTTGCGGGTTTAGGAAGGCGCCGATTTCAAAGACGCTAAGAGACGCATGAAATTGTGATCATCATCGATGCTGTAGCTCTGGGGATACTCACTTGCGGGAGCGGGATGAAGAATACGGAATGAAATGTTTTCCTGTGTAACTGCCCGATTTGCTGTTGCGGTTTAGTGTCTGATTTCATTTTACAACTAACCTTGTTTCTTAATTATTCATGATAGTTTTTAAAAAAGTGGAAATAAGATAAATTCTATGCTATAATATTTAATTATTAGAAAAGCAGTTTTGTGTAACCTGCGGAATTTGTCTGTTAAAATCTGAAACCGGTTGTGTGACAGGGAGAGGTGAGACGGAGTACGAAGGGGAAACAGCGTCAGGAAAACATAGTGGTTCTTTTATATTTTTATTTCTTTAATATTGGGAGGGAAAGTATGAACAAAATTTATAAGGTCGTATGGAGTAAGGCAAAACATGCCTATGTCGTCACTTCTGAAGTGGCAAAGAGCCACACGAAAAGCGCTTCGGGAAAAGCAGTGAAAGCCGCTCTGGCAGCAGCTGTGGGGATGGGAGTCCTCATGGGTGGATACACGGCGAATGCGGCGGATACAACGACAGGTTCCGGCAGCGGCGTGGCGTATGGTACGGGCAGTGACGCGCCGAAAGCAGAAAATGTGGCCATTGGCAAAGGGGCAGGTATTTCCTATTCCAATGGTGCAAGTAACGCTACCGGTGATATTGTGGTAGGCAACGGTGCTAACATCAATAACTATGCCAGCCAGGGTGGCAGCATTGCCATTGGCAAAAATGCAAAAGTAGAAAATATGGCTGGCGGCGGAGAAGCCAGCTTTGCCTTTGGACAGACAACATTTAGCGGAAGTTGGTTCTCTTCTGCTAGAATTCCTGCTGATCCGACGAAGGTCGTAGGCAGTGTTGCTATCGGTGATAATACATTTGCCCGTACCGGTAGTACGATGATCGGTTCACATAATTACAAAGGCGCACTGGGGGATACCACGGTAGACAGCGCTTCTACGCGGACAGACGCGTTGAATGTCTATGCCACCACCATCGGTGCCAACAGTTTCAGCAATGGCGCTTTTACGACAAGTACCGGTGTCTATAATATTATTTCCAGCGAGTATAATGGTGGACGACTGGCAAATCCGGTAAAGAATTTAGGAGCCACCATTACAGGTTCTTTGAATAGTATTGAATCGAAAACATCAAATAATCGTTATGCTGGTATCGCTAATACTGTTACTGGTGTGGCAAACCGCACCTTTAATTCCAATGGATCTCTCATTTACGGTGCCGGAAATGAAATTACCAATTCCATCACCAATATTTCTGCACCATCTGATAGTGGTTCTTCTGCAAAAGAATTTGCTGATAAATTGAGAACTGCGATTACAGGTTCTAAAAGTGGCGGTGCCACTTTAGCTATTGGCGGTGGCAACAAAGCGGATTATACCCAGAAAACATCCATTATTGGCGTTAACAATACCGTGACCGGTACCAGCGGCAGTCCGAGTACCTACAACTCGATCACCGGTTATAATAATACAGCGACTAATATCAATCACGTCTCCGTCATCGGTTCTGAAAATAATGTGACCAATACAAATGGCGCTGTTGTCTTTGGGGATAAGAGAACACTGACAGGTGCCGACGGCAGCGTTGTCATCGGTTCGTCTCAAAACGGTACCAGTACCAGTGTCAAGAATGCTGTAGCCATCGGCAGTGAAGCCAACGTGACCAAAGAAGGCGGTGTAGCGCTTGGCGCAGGTTCTGTGGCGTCCGTGGATAAAGGCGTTGCGGGCTATGATCCCGGAACAGGTACGAATTCCACGGATACATCTTCGGTATGGAAATCTACGCAAGCAGCTGTTTCCGTAGGCGATACGTCCAAAGGTATCACCCGCCAGATTA
>ENA-OPNB01000253-OPNB01000253.1-human-gut-metagenome-genome-assembly--contig:-NODE-253-length-65281-cov-7.168752_pt1 | contig 65281 bp, 54 predicted proteins | sample MGYA00241528_ERZ501754 | MGnify/ENA primary metagenome ERZ501754 (study PRJEB25962, sample SAMEA2042646) | human gut metagenome | biome: human gut; feature: human-associated habitat; material: faeces... | reverse complement strand
TGCCGGACGGCTTTTTGCGTAATGTGATAGATCAAATATTATTTTTTCTGGTTTGCAGGCTCCGAAAAGCCTTGTATTTACAGTGTTCCTAATAGGAAGTAATCATATCCTTTGTGATGAGTAATCCTCTTTTCGTCTTTGGATGTTTTCGCATAATTTCATCCATAATTTTCTCACAATTTACATCTATATCTTTCAACATAAAATACAATAGTTTGTTAGGATAAGTATACAAAATATTTGTAATAGCCTGTTTCTGCTCTCCATTAAGAATATGTCGAAAATTGGGTAATATTTTAGCTACTAGTTCCAAATAATTAATTGACTTGCTTATTTTATTGCCAAAAGAATTAACTTTCTTCTCATCATATGAATATAGGCTTTCAATATCATTTTCTTGTTGTCTTTTTTCTACTATCTCCTTCTCCATATTGGTTTTTTCTTCTTCATGTTTCTTTTTTTCCTCCTTATTCGGAAGTTCTGTCTTTATAGGTTTCATAGGTTTTGTTAAGTACTCTACATTTTTACTATCAATGTCCAGTTCGTCCCATGAATCCATATGACTTATTAAGCTTTCCAGAATAGGATTTAATATTTGTACATTGCTGGTTATATAGGATAGAAACAAAAGAATATCACCATTGATTCCAAAACAAATGTTATTTAGAATATAACGCAATTCATCAGCGCCTCTTCCTTCATTAAATTTTCTATTTAAATGACTAGCGACAAAATATGCAAGCAAATTTTCATCGCAAAAAGCAACAGCAAATTTATCTGTAATTTCTTTTAAAATATTTGCTTTTATTGCCACGTCATATACCAATTTAGGTTTTAATGAATTATCATAATCACTATTATACTCGTTTACAGCATCTTCAAAATCACTGTTAGGTAATGGATATAATTTTTGAAAATGTATTTTATGCGCAACATAGTCTAATGCTGTCAGTATTTCAGATACATTTTCTTCTTTTGTACTTCTACTTATTCTAAAAGTAATATTTCCTTCAAATACCTTATTAAAGACATTACTGTCGTTTTGAGTTTTGATATAAGGAAAATTCAAATAATAAGTTACATACTGATAAATAAAATCTGGTGTCAGTTGAAAAAATTTTATCTGATTTGTAATTTCATCATTTATTCGCGTTACAATTTCTCCAACATCCTTGATTTTTTGTTCTTTATTATTGCTACAAATTTTTTCTATAAGTTCTTTTCTTTTTGTATAATAAAATGGACATATTTTTAAATAGAAAGTGCTGTCTTCGGTCAGTTCTTCTATTGCTTTTTCTTTTATATTAATATTCCAATCAATTCCACAAAAAAGAATAATATGTCCAAACTCTTCCTTTTTAGCATTAAAAAAATTATTCCATCTATTTTTTGAAATTTTGTCATATCTATCCACAATTAGGACTTTATCCACAGCATCCATTTGTTCAAAGACATCATAATCTGTATCCTCTCCATATTGATTTTCTAATGCATATCTTATTATTTTATTATTATCTTTTGTTCCAAAATCATCTTCTGTTAAAAGGATGGGAATGTACTCTTTTGATAAATAAGAGCACAAATATTTAGCAAGAATAGTCTTTCCTGTTCTAGTACTCCCTTCAATTGAAATTATTTTTTTAGTTTGTAATAATTCAATAAATTTTTCTATAGTAGGCGCACTGTAGTTTTTCAATTCATCATTAATGTTTTTTGATTCCAGCAAAGGGAAAACAAAGTAGTCCATATACTTTTCCCCTTCTCTTTGGTCGGTGTCTGTAAGCAAATACTCTTCATATTTTTCTGTATGGCGGAATCTACTTCTTCCCTTAAAAACTATCTTATCATTTTGAAGTATTGGTGTTTTTGATGGTTTATATATATTACCATTGTAAATATATTTATATCCTTTAAGTTTTTTTGCATCGGTATCTAAAATAATTGCATTAAACCCATGTTCTGTATCAGTTCCATACAGAGCAATTCCTGTCGAAATATCAACTTTATGCTTTCCGTTTACAATCTTATCCTCATTCTTTGAATAATGTTCATGTCCTACTAGAATTAAATCTGAATTTACATATAATTTTTCATAAAGAGCTTCTTTTGTTTTATCACTAAACCATTCTGGTCCATGGTGAAGTACTGATATAGTGTAATCTTCTTTTCCAATCCAATCTAATTTTCTTATTTCTCTTTCTGGTAAGTAGTGCATACCCTTGTCTCCATTATCACTTCCAAGAAGAGAAAACGGGGCTGAATTAATTAAATTAAACTTAATATTAAAATAACCAACCTTTATAGTACGAACATCAATAATTTTGCCCCTATGATAACATCTATTCCTATCTGCAAAAATATAGAAATTGTTTAATTGGCTAAGTTCATTATAAAATTGGGATTCTATTTTTTTGTCAATATAATACCCTTTTAGTTCTTCTCTTTTTCTATCAGGGGCTGATACCAAGTTATCATGATTTCCAGGAACAACCATGACATGGATATGGTGTTTTTTATCAAAATATCTATCATTAATTCCTTTTATTATTTTGCTAAATAACCTGACCGCAACTTTATATTCATTTTCTCCACCACTCTGTACTATATCACCCGAGAATATGAGAACACATTCGTCAAATTCCCCCATTTGCGCCAATGAACGTATAATTGCACTTGTATTAATCTGAGACAGATTTGTGTTTTCTCTTAAATGAGCATCACTCAAATGTAAAAATAATATCTTCATAGTATTTCTCCCCTTTTATAATTGTTTTTCATTTCAGCAGTTCATCATAAGTAGTTCCTAATTCTTCTTTTATTGCTTTTAATTGCTCGACCTGTATATGCTGAACACCTCGCTCTATTTTTACAAGACATTCTCTAGTAATAGAAATGCCTTGTAAATCTAGCAAACGTACAAGTTCTGTCTGTCCAATCCCTTTTGACTTTCTTATGGCTCGTATGTTTCTTCCAATATTTCCATTAGAGTCCTGTTTTATCTTCTGTTCCAAAATATCACCTCTACCTTGGACTAGTTTTAGTCCACTCTACATTAATTCTATTGCTTTGAAATGATATAATGGGACTAGTTTTAGTCCACTTAATTTATATATACAAAATATATTTTTTATATAAATCAACTTCAATTTTATATAAATAAAGTACTAGAACATGTTAAAACAGCCCTTTAACTACACAAGTTAAAGAGCTGTTTTAACATAATTTTATTAATTCACTTATGTTTATTATAAAAATCCTTTCCTGAGTATTTATTCAATTAAATTGTATCTCTCAAACACGTCTTTAACAAAGAAAAACTATTCATCGGTAACATATTCTTGATAAAACTTCTTCTCAACTTATTTCTACTTTGTATTTCAAAGTTATATCATATGCAGCTCTCTTTACTTTCACTTTCCATTTTGTATAATTTATATAGAGTAGTAATTATATTTTACTTGAATATTCTTATGCGATGAAATCGCACTTCCGGAAATTTGGGAATCAGATGTTCGGAAGTGGAAATCACCTATGTAATTATGCGAGTTTACTCGCGTAATGCTTTATCCAAGCCATATACCTCACGCATTGATTTATCATGTTCAGCATCAACGCTTGTGATATTTATCCGGTAGCTATCATGAGCAATGCGGTCAATGATTGCATCTGCCAGAGGACTATCATCACCACCAAGCTGATCATGCCATTCCTCGAATTTATACTGGGAACAGAAAATCGTTGAAGATTTCTTGCGTCTCCGGTGGAGCAGTTCAAAGATATCCCTTTGCTCTGAATCCGTTGGCTTCAATAGCAGCCATTCATCCAGAATCAGGACAACGGGATTGGCATACTTAGCCATGACTTTTTTGTAGCTGCCATCTGCCCGTGCCATTTCCAAATCAATAAGCAGATCAGGAAGACGGACATATCTGGTATTGAAATACTGCTTACAAGCCTCCATGCCAAAGGCACAGGCCATGTAAGTCTTACCGCAGCCTGTAGCACCGGTGATAAAAAGATTCCGGTGTTCAGATATATATTCGCAAGTTGCAAGCCGGTTAATGAGATCCTTGTTAAGCTTGCGTCCGGAAGTGTAGTTGATATCCATGATACTTGCTTCCGGCTGGTCGAATCCAGCGTTACGGATCAATCGTTTCTGGCGATTATTTTTACGATTGCTGTATTCGATGTCCACCAGCATACCGAAGCGATCCTCGAATGGTACTTCTTTAAACTTAGGATCATCCAGCTGGTTGCGGAATGCATCTGCCATAGTGGTAAGGCGCATTTCAATTAATTTATCTATTGTACTCTGATTTGTCATATGTGTTTACCTCCGATAGTATTCGGCACCTCTTGTGATGCCGTGTGCTTTGTGTGCGGTCTTGGATTCAGTAGTTTCTGATTCCGGTTTTACAGAACCGGTTTACAAGGATGTTTTTAATACTTTTGTAACTGGGCGAAGATGTATAGGATAACGCCTTTTTACAGGCTGCTTCAAGCAATGCATCTGAGTATTTCTCAGCAAGCTTCAGAAGTCCCATACAACTTCGATAGGTCTGTTGTTCCACACTTTTGGAGGTCAGTATTGCATTGACCACAGTGTATGTATTTATGCCAATCCGCTCAGCCCATTTGCGGAAACGATCGCCGTTCCATTCCAGATAGTTCTGGTGGTCTTCCGGCATATGTTCCGTGACCGTGCTGTACTGCCCAAGGCGTCCTTTCAGACGACGGTGGGAAGCAATGCGGTTATGGTTGTAGAAGATTTCAATGGTGGTATCTGTTACCTTTACATCAACTTTCTTTTTGATGTATTCATAGGGAACTGAGTATAGCATTCCGTCCACAGATATGTGATATGTGATAATTGAACTGGACGGTGGCTGTCTTCCAGTCGCACAGTTCAAAACGGGTAGCAGGTAATGGTGCCAGCAATGGTTTTTCTTCCCCAAGAAATAAGCTTCGCCGACTACCCTCTTTCTTTTGAAAGAGCCTTTGGTTGAACAGTTCAAGCTTGTCTCTGATTGCACGATTTAATTCTGCAAGTGAGAAGAACTGTTCATCCCGAAGAGCTGCTGTTATCCAGGTAGAGATATTTCCTACCGTTCCTTCAGCATTCGGCTTATCCTTGGGAGCCCTGACACGCGCCGGAATAATAGCAGTGCCATAATGCTCCGCCAGTTCCTGATAGGTTTCATTGATCTGTTGGCCTTTCCATCCGCCATTGTGAACAACTGCAGTTTTGCAGTTATCCGGTACGAGGATTCTGGCGACACCGCCAAAATATTCGTACATATGGACATGTGCATTGATCCATGATTTCTGTTTCATGTCCAGAAATGCTTCCACATATGCATACTGGCTGTAAGTCATTACACCAACAAATACGTATGCTTTGATGATTTCGCCGGTATCAGGATCAATGACTGTTGCAGGATCACCTGCCCAGTCAACTTCAACCTGTTCACCGGGTTTACGGTTGATATGCATGGTAGCACGATGCTTCTGCTCATCTTGTTGGATGTGATAGCAGAACTGTGAATACATGAGTGGTTCTTCACTGTTGGCACGGCAATCCTCCATGTATTCCGTCCATAGAAGCTTTTTGCTTACGCCGTTGCGAAGCAACTCCTTACGGATGTAATCATAATCTGGCATCCGCTTGTTGGCAGATACCTTGCTCTCTTTAGAGAACATGAGCCTTTGAAGCTCCGTGTCAGTCATTGAATCATTAAGTGGCCAAGAGATATTTAGTTCTCTGGCCCGTTTTTGAACTTTGACGACAGTTTTTTGTGAAACACCACAGCTTGCCATGATGTTACGTTGTGAGAATTCCAATCCAGTAAGCCGGATGATTTCTCGGTATTTGGTCATAATCGTGACCTCCTCGTAATGAATTTACACTAAAAGTGCATAACATCATTATAAGGTTTTAGGGAAAATATGATTTCCTTTTTTCCGGAATCGTGATTTTCTAAAAAACGGAACATTGATTTCCATGCGCCGGACAGGTGATGGATTTCACCCCGGATTATTCACTTTTTATTATACATCCATTGCGAAATTCAATCTTTCACATATTTTGCAGGTAACAGCATTCCTATAAATGCAGGAGTACCGCACCTCTAAATGCTTATGTGCATTTGATTTTCTGTTCCTATAAGTTGTAATTCGTAAAACTATTTGGCTAAATCAAACTAATACAATCATCTTCTACATAAACAGCTTGTCCATCAACAATCTTTATTGCTTCTCCGAAATCTGGTAATTCAATTATTTTGGTTCCATTCCAATGGGGAATTATAGGGTTGTTAATAATATTTAATCCATCATCTAAATTACCTGCCGCATACATACTACCAGCACTAATTCCAACGTATACAAGACCATTATTAATTGCTTTCTCAATCGTTCTATCAAATCCTGTTCTAATCATTTCACGACACAATACCGCAGCATCACCACCACTAACAACAACTGCATCAAAAGATTGCAGTTCCTCAATCGTTAACAGTCTGGTAAGCATATACGGATCTGTAACACACGTCGAATATGTTCTCTGATAGTCTTTTGAGAGAATCAATTCCAGATTATATACTAATATATTTTCATACCGAATACCCATAGATGAAAGCTCCTGAAAACAAACTGCAAAACCTTCTCTCGCTCCATCTGTTTCAATTCCAGCAGTTGGAATGTATAGCACCTTCACATCTTCTGGACATTTTCCTATAATATCGAAAAATTTCTTTTTCATATCAGCCGATAATCCACTAGATGTAAGAAATAATTTTTTACTGTTCATATCTACCTCTCATCATCAAATTTTAATTTTTACTTTTCAATTATACATCTACCCGTTGCGAAATTCTATCTTCCACACCATATTGACGGGTACAGCGCTCCTGCAAACGCGGGAGCACCGTACCTCAAAACGCTTATATGTAGATAAGCTCCTTTTCAACAACTTCCCTCACACATGCCTGAATGTTATTCATTCTTCCGATCCATTCGTGGGGATTTTCTGCCTTTAACTGTTCCGTCACTCCCTGCCTGTCCGCATATTCCTTTACCAGTCGAAGAAACATATCCCCTGCTTGCCTATCAACATCTACAAGATATCTATACAGCTTTCCGCTTGTCAGCAGGTTCATATACAAGACCTTATGATATTCTTTTAAGTGCCTTGCGTGCCGCTGTCCCCATAAGCCAATACACTCTGTTTCTTTGGTTTGTACTGTAATGTTTGGCAACAAATAATCGCCCACTTGTCTATAAGTTCCACCCATTTCTTCAAAAATTGTCTTTGTCATTTTCCTTTTCCTCCTGTGATTTTGATTTATCGTGAGCGTGAATTATCACGCTTGCGACCTTTAATTGTTCTTGCCTGTTCCAGTAAATCATCTATCTGTTTGCGACCAAATACCTTGCATAGCAGGCTATAATCTTTATTTTCTGCTTTCAGCCTCGCGTTTTCTTCGGTCAGTCTTTCATTGACTTTTTCTAAACGCTGATTCGTACGGTATAACTGTGTATTCGCTGTGTTCAGCCTGTGATAGTTATCCCAACCCTCAAAGCAACGAGTAAGCACCGTTTTGACAAGTTCCTTCAATTTCCTTACCACTGGTTCTGCCATTTTTACTTTATATGCCTTTGCACTCATAAATTTCTCTGGTTCGGGCAACTGATATTTTGGTGCAGTATCAAGTTCAAATTCAAGATTTGACAGCTCATCTTTTGCCTTATCATAGTTCAGCACCCTATTGGACAAGGACTCCAATTCAACCTGTTTCTGCTCGATTTTCGCACCTAAAACAGCAACTTCTTTTTCTCTTTCCTGTTTTTTATAATCCAAAACAGAAAGATGTTTTTCGTGTGTACCTTTGTGTTCCCACTCAATCCCATAGCGTTCCATCACCGCCGCGAGTTGTTCTTTTTCGGACTGTACCCATTGCGACCACTCCGTATCGCCACGACTGCCGCCTTTAAAACCTTGCGTTGCAAGAGCCTGCTTCAGCGACACTCTTGTATCAAGTCCACGCTTGCTACCTGTGGTAAAGGGAACAAAATCTATGTGCAGATGCGGTGTAGCTTCATCCATATGCAGATGAGCCGAGAACACTCGAAGCTGTGGATTTCTCTCTTGAAACCCCTGATAGTATTCATTCAAAACCTGCTTTGCCAGGTCTCCGTTTTCCGTATCAGCGTTCATATTTCCTTTACCGCCCACCTGTAAAATGATTTCGCGGAACGGTTTTTCCTGCTTGGAACTACGGATTTTTTCATAATAATCTTTTATCTTTCGATCTGACCTTGTCTGCTTGGCATTGTATCTTTCCAATGCTTCATCAAATAATTCGTGATAAACAGTCTTTATATTTTCATTGCAGTAGTCGATATTGAGATGAGTACGAGTTCCGTCTACATTTTCTGCTCGGAACTTTCGGCTGTTGTGATTGACCGAGCCTTTACCGACCATTGCACTTATCGTTCTCTGCATTTTTTCATCTCCCATCTGTAAATTTCAACCATTCTCGGTTTTGTTACTTTTGCCAAAAGTAACGCAAAAGCACTTTTGACGGGTACACCCATCAAAAATGCGACCTGCAGGCAGGTTTTGCGTTCTCCGAAGGCTCTCCGAGGGGCAGGAGCAGCTTTTTGAAAAAAGCCACCTGCACCCTGCAAAAACTTTATCCGGTGTCAAAGTGTGACGATGGTGACAATGTTTTTCACAGCGTACTGCTCTCAAAAACATTGACACCTTTGACACCGTTTGTCACGCCGTCTGTTCAGTTTCTTTCCAAAGAGAAACCTTTCTGCCGTCGTGTGTGCGGCTGTTCTGATAACGGATACCGTAATCACGAAACAGCCTGCTTGCGTTGATACTGAGCCTTAAAGAAAGTACATTCGGCTTTATATCCACCGCAAGCCTTTCGCAAAGTTCCGAAGCAGTTCCTTCCCATCTGTCACTTTCCGAAAAAAGCGTATCCGCAATCTTTTCAAACAGAGGTTCGGGCGGTTCTTTCCACATCTCCGTTTCTGATTTAAGCAGCGGCGGTAACAATACTCCTGTTTTGGCAATCCTGATAGAGCTACAGCTCTGTTAATGAGTTCGTTTTCTTCGGGCGATACTCGAAACCCTACTGTGATATTCCTCCAACGATTTTTGTTATCTCTGTTCTTAGCTGACATTTTCAAAATCTCCTTTCCCTAAATCATCTAATTTTTCTGCCATCTCAATCTGCTTTGACGGAAACAGGTGTGCGTACTGATAAGTGATATCAATACTCTCGTGACCTACTCGGTCAGCAATCGCCACCGCCGAAAAGCCCATATCGATCAAGAGTGAAATGTGGCTGTGACGGAGATCGTGAATGCGGATACGCTTCACGCCTACCGCCTTTGCCCCTCTGTCCATCTCGTGATGAAGATAGCTTTTCGTTACTGTAAAGATACGGTCTTTCTTCTTCAATCCATAAATCATACCGAGATACTCTTTCATTTCTTCACACAAAAATTTGGGCATTTTAATGGTACGGTTGCTTTTTTTCGTTTTCGGGGAAGTAATCACATCTTGTCCTTTCAAACGCTGATAGGATTTATTGATTGTGACTGTTTCCTTATCAAAGTTAAAATCCGCCGGAGTTAAGGCTAACAGCTCGCCCTCTCGGATACCGCACCAATAAAGCATTTCAAAGGCATAAAAGGAAACTGGCTTATCCATCATTTCAAAAGAGAATTTCTTGTATTCTTCCTTTGTCCAGAACAGCATTTCCTTGTGTTCCTCGCTTCCCATATTTCCCACCTTTGCTGCTAGATTGGAACGCAGTTCATAGTAGCGGACAGCGTGGTTAAAAATGGCAGATAACTGATTGTGCAGCGTTTTCAGATACGTCTGCGAGTAAGGCTTTTTCTTCTCATCACGATAGGCAAGCATTTCATTCTGCCAAGCGATAATCTCCTTTGTGGAAATCTCGCTGATTTTCAGCTTTCCAAAATACGGAAGTATCTTTGTGCGAATGATATGCTCTTTTGTCAGCCAGGTGTTTTCTTTCAATCGGTTCTTTACATCATTGATATAAAGTTCTGTAAAAGCTTCAAAACTCATATCAAGGTCTGAAGAAGTCTGCAATTTGAACATCCTTTCCCATTCCTGTGCTTCTCGTTTGGTAGCAAAGCCACGCTTGCATTTCTGCTTGCGTTCCCCTTTCCAGTTCACATACCTTGCCATCACGTACCAAGTACCATTATCTTCATTCTTAAATACTGGCATTTACATTTCCCCCTTTCCTGCTCCATAGAGCCTTTTGTAAAAATACTGGCGGTTTACACGCCCTGCAATCGTAATAAAACCCTTTGCTTTCAATTCCTCATTTAATTGTCTGATAAGTTTATAAGCATAAGGTTTTGATACGTTTAGTTCCTGAGCCACATCTTCGGCTCGGATAAATCTGTTTTCCATATCGTCTTTCCTTTCTTTTAAAAATTTTGTTGCCGCTTTCTCCGTGTTAAAGTTCCAACAGGCACTCCCGCTTGTCGTCAGGCGCTGTGCTGTCCCAATGTACCGCAGTACATCAGGCGCTCGCTTGCGGTCAGGCAAGATCTTGGCAGTTTGGCTTTTCGAACGGTCATCCAGTTGTTGTGTTAAACATATTTGCTATTGTCAAGTGGCTATGAAAAAAATATTAAACATTTTTGTTTCGGTTTTTCTTGACTTTCACTAAACATTTCTGCTATACTTATTTCACTACATATAAAAGGAGCGTATCATTATGGCTATTAGCGAAAGAATACATTTTTTCAGACTAATGCGTGGTATGACACAAAAGTATCTCGGTACAGCAGTCGGTTTTCCAGAAAAGAGTGCTGATGTGCGTTTGGCACAGTACGAAACTGGCACACGCAAACCGAAAGCAGACCTTACAAATGCATTGGCACAGGTGCTTGATGTTTCCCCACAGGCTCTTGATGTTCCTGACATAGACAGCTATATCGGTCTTATGCACACCCTGTTTACCCTTGATGATATTTACGGTCTTACTGTCATCGAAGCAGATGGAGAGGTATGCTTAAAGGTCAACAAGGATAAAGGCAGAGAAGCATATGAACTCATCAAAATGCTGTATGCTTGGAAAGAACAGGCAGACAAGCTATCTTCCGAAGAAATCAGCAAGGAAGAGTATGATAACTGGCGTTACCATTATCCAGCGTTCGACACCACACAACGTTGGGCAAAAGTTCCATCACAGGAACTCAGTGACGCACTCGTAGAAGCATTCAAAGACCACTTGAAAGATAAATAAGCACGACAAAAAGCCCTTAACTATGGTTATTAACCACAGCTAAGGGCTTCGTTTATAATATGGAATTCGTTCAGAGCCAAGCTCCGAACTTTAGTCAGCAAGCCACCCGATAATCATTCCGTTACCCATAAACCACTGGATAACAAGAATAATGGCACTTGCTATGACTGTTATCAATTTGTTATCAAAAGACTTTTAAAAATGCTGCAAACCCGCATAAACGCTGGGTTTACTAAGCATTTTTGCTTATTCCAGTTCAATCGTCCCAGGCGGCTTACTCGTCAAATCGTAGAGTACGCGGTTGACGCCTTTCACCTCATTGATGACGCGGGTCATAACTTTGAACAGCACGTCAAACGGGATTTCTGCAGCTTCTGCGGTCATAAAATCAGATGTGATGACTGCGCGCAGCGCAACTGCATAATCGTAGGTTCTTTCATCGCCCATAACGCCAACAGAACGCATGTTGGTCAGCGCTGCAAAGAACTGTCCCAGTCCTTTGTCGCAGCCTGCTTTGGCAAGCTCTTCGCGGTAGATAGCGTCTGCATCCTGAACGATGCGAACTTTCTCCGGAGTCACCTCGCCTACAATACGAACACCCAGACCAGGACCGGGGAACGGCTGACGGTATACAAGGTATTCGGGAATGCCAAGTTCCAGACCGGCACGACGAACCTCATCTTTAAACAGAAGACGCAACGGCTCGATGATTTCCTTGAAATCAACGCAGTCCGGAAGACCGCCTACGTTATGATGAGACTTGATCACAGCAGATTTACCGAGACCACTCTCGATTACGTCCGGATAAATCGTTCCCTGTACGAGGAAATCCACAGCACCGATTTTCTTTGCTTCTTCTTCGAATACTCGGATAAATTCTTCTCCAATAATCTTACGTTTTTTTTCAGGATCAGAAACACCCGCCAGTTTGGAATAGAAACGTTCCTGTGCGTTTACGCGGATAAAGTTTAAATCGTACTGACCGTCCGGGCCAAATACAGCTTCTACTTCATCTCCTTCATTCTTACGAAGCAGACCATGATCTACAAACACGCAGGTCAGCTGCTTGCCGACCGCCTTGGACAGCAGAACTGCTGCAACAGAAGAATCCACACCGCCGGAAAGTGCACACAGCACCTTGCCGTCTCCAACCTTTTCACGGATCTGGTGGATCGTTGTCTCCACGAAAGAATCCATCTTCCAGTCGCCTGTGCATCCACAGATATCATATACGAAATTGGAAAGCATCTTAGTGCCTTCCTGAGTATGCATAACCTCCGGATGGAACTGTACTGCATACAGCTTCTTCTCTGCATTTTCCATTCCTGCAACCGGACACACTGGTGTATGGGCTGTAATTTTGAATTTCTCCGGTGCTTTTTCAATATAATCGGTATGACTCATCCAACAGATCGTGCTGGGGGATACATTTTTAAATAATGCAGATTCTGTATCCACTGCAACCTCAGTCTTACCATATTCGCTGACAGGCGCAGTTTTTACGCTGCCGCCCAGCATATAGGACATAAGCTGTGATCCATAACAGATTCCCAGAATCGGAATACCCATTTCGAATATCTCTTTCGGGCATCTGGGGGAATCCTCTCCGTATACACTGTTGGGACCACCTGTAAAGATGATACCCTTAGGGTTCATTTCCCGGATCTTATCCAGACTGAGCGTATAAGGATGCACTTCACAATATACATTACATTCTCTGACTCTTCTGGCAATCAGCTGATTGTACTGTCCGCCAAAGTCAAGAACAATAACAAGTTCCCGATCCATTCGTCTCCTCCTCGAGTTAATTTTGAAACAACAGGGCCAACAGTCTGAAAAAGTGTACCCGCACTCCATGACCACTGGCCTGATATCATCATAATGAACAATTATAGTTGGAATCCCCTGTTCTGTCAAAGGTTTTCCATGCCGTTTCCTTTTCTGATTTACGAAAAAGATCGACCATCGCACCGATTAATCATTCACCGTCTAAAGTCACTGCAATTCGGTAACCTTATTTCAACTTTTTTGCGCAAAATGCTCCCATTTATGTCCCTTATATCGGAGCACATAGAAGATTTCCCGCACAACCCAGTCGATAAACATCGCCATCCAAATGGAAACCAGGCCAAAGTGACAAACATAAGTGAATACGTAAGCAAGCACGACCCGAAATACCCACATGGAAAAAATAGCAACACTCATCGGCCAGACTACATCGCCTGCTGCCCTCAGTGTATTCGGAACGCCAAACGCCGGCATCCAAAGAAATGCACTTGCAACCGCATGGATCCGTACAATCTGAATCGTCAGCTGAGCTGCATCCGGTCCGAGATTGAAAAAGGTTACCAGTATCGGAGCTGACAGGTAAAGAATGATCGACAGACAGCCGATCCCGATCATCGCATCCCTGCAAAGACGTCTGGTATAATAACGCGCCTGGTCATATCTTCCTGCGCCAACGCATACGCTGACTACCGATACGATCGCAAGGTTGATGGCAAAGCCCGGCAGGTTATTCCAGTTCGCAATTGTGCCCGTAACCGCATTTGCAGCGATCGCAGAAGTCCCCATTGTTGCGACTGCACTCATAACGAGAATTTTACCCAGCTGGAACATGCTATTTTCCAGACCGTTTGGAATCGCGATATACAGGATCTTCTTAATCAGACTGCCATTAAACTTCCAGGTAATCTGCCCGCAGAGGTTGATTTCTTTTTTGGTTTGGAACATCAACAAAAAAATCACAACTGCCGCTACATATCTGGAAATGGTAGTCGGAATCGCAACGCCTGCTACACCCATGTGCAAACCATAAATGCAGATCGCATTGCCGACCACATTGATTACATTCATCAGCAAGGACACCCACATCGTCACCTTTGATTCGTTCATCGCCCGAAACAACGCCGCACAGGAATTATATATGGCAAGTGCAACAAACGAATACGTCGTGATAATCAGATAGGTCTTGCTCGCCTTCATAACGTCATCCTCGATTTTACCGAACATCAGACGCAGCAGCGGATCATGTGCCGTTATAAAAATAACGGAAATAACGAACGCTAGCAGTGTGGCGAACAATAAGATCTGCCATGCCGACTTACATGCGTCCTCTCTTTTCTTTTTCCCAAGGAAATGTCCTGAAACGACTGCACCGCCGGTTGCCAGAGCAGAGAACACATTGATCAGCAAAATGTTGACCGTGTCTACCAGTGAAACGCCTGAAACCGCCGCTTCTCCCGCCGCAGAAACCATAATCGTATCCGCCATTCCAACAGCAATTGCAAGAATCTGTTCAATGATCAGCGGTATAATCAGCTTCCGCAGATCCTTCCCCGAATAAAGCATTTTCCCCTCCATCCCGCAAAATATGCGGTTTTTTATTTCTCATTTGTCTGGCTTTTTCCCTTACGCTGAGTATAGCATATTTTCCCTGTCCCCGTAATATCTTGTAAAAAATGTTCTTTAGGGGATTTTATGAAAGAATATATTGAAGAACGTGCCCTGGCAGTAGCCGGCTATATTATCGAATCCAACGCGACCGTCCGGCAAGCTGCCCGTCAGTTTGGAATCAGCAAATCCACTGTACATAAAGATATCACGGAACGTCTGATGCAGGTCAATCCGGCTCTGGCAAAAGAAGCACGAAAGGTACTCGATATCAACAAATCCGAGCGCCATATCCGCGGCGGTATGGCAACCAAGGAAAAATATGAGCACGAGCATCTGCTGCACGCCTGCCAGAGAGCCGTATCCTGAATTTGACAGCACTCACCGCAGCAGTTCCAACAGTTCCTCGCGGGTCAGACCCTGCGCCTGCAGGCTCTCCCCTCCGAGGATTCTGTCTGAAAGCTGTAGCTTGCGTTCCTGCAGCTCCACGATTTTCTCTTCAATCGTCCCTTTGGCAAGAATTCGGTAAACATTGACCACATTTTTCTGCCCGATCCGGTGTGCACGGTCCGTCGCCTGATTCTGTACTGCGCTGTTCCACCACGGATCGAAATGGATCACCACGTCTGCTGCCGTGAGATTCAACCCGGTTCCTCCCGCTTTCAGGGAAATACAGAATACCGGAACTTCATCGTGCGCAAACGACTCCACCATTTCGATTCTTTTTTCTTTCGGAGTCGCGCCGGTCAGCATGTGGCTTGCAATCTTTTCCTCCTCCAAAATCCGGTATAGGCGCTCCAGCATCGTTGTAAACTGAGAAAACAGGAGTACCTTGTGCCCGTTTTCCACTGCGTTTCGGATCAGCCCACGCACAAGCTCTGTCTTTGCAGATCCTCCTTTATAATTATCATACAAAAGCGCCGGATCGCAGCAAAGCTGTCTAAGGCGCGTCAGTTCCGCCAGAATTTCGATCTTATCCGTCCGGATTTCCTCGTCGGATTTTTCCTCCAGCATCAGCTTCATACGTCTGACATGGGCATCATACAGCTCCTGCTGCTCCCCATCCATATCGGCATACAGGTTTTCCTCCAGCTTGTCCGGCAAATCCTGCAGCACTTCTTTTTTCAGGCGCCGCAGAACGAATGGACGGATCAGCCGCTGCAGCCGCTTCGCAGCGTCTTCGTCCTTGTGCTGGACAATCGGCTGTTCCAGCTCTGTCCGAAACCGCTGATAGCTGTACAAATACCCTGGCATGAGATAATCAAAAATGCTCCACAGTTCACTCAGCCGGTTCTCTATCGGTGTACCCGTCAGCGCAAGCCGGAATCCGGTCTGAACCTGCTTGACTGCCCTCGCCGCCTGCGTTCCGTGATTTTTGATATACTGCGCTTCATCGATCACCTCGCAGAAAAAATGAAGCTCCTGATAGTCTGTGATATCCCGACGGAGCAGATCATAGGACGTAATCAATACATCCACTTCTTTCCAGCGATCCAGAACTTCCTTGCGCTGCTGAACATTTCCCGTTACCATATCCGCTTTCAGCGAAGGCGCAAACCGTTCCAGCTCATGCTTCCAGTTATAAACAAGTGACGCCGGACAGACGATCAGGCTGCATCCGGTGTGCTCTACTAATAGGAAGCTGATGACCTGCAGCGTTTTTCCAAGCCCCATATCGTCCGCCAGAATTCCGCCGAACTGGTTACTGTAAAGCATTCCAATCCACGCAGCACCGGCTTTCTGATATTCCCGTAAAATTCCTTTTAAGGAATCCGGCACATAGTCCTTTTCGAAATCCGGATTCTGCAGCTTCTCGATCCGACTCGCGAAAGATACATCCCGAATCACCTCCATCATGGCGTTTTCCTGCAGCGTCTCATCCAGATACAGCATCCGGTACGCCGGAACCTCGATTTTGTCCTGCATCAGCTGCTTATCTGTCAGCTGCAGCGCCTGGCGCACCTCCTGCAGGGATTCCAGACCATTTTCTTCCATATTTACAAAGTCGCCGTTCTTGAGCCGGTAGAATTTTCGTTTCCGATCATAACGGGACAAAATTTCCATCAGCTCTTCCCTCGGCATATTCTGAGAAGACACTGTCAGCTCCAACAAGTCGCCGCCCATGGAAATTCCAACGGATACGCCGGGCGACGGCAGAACCCGTACTTTTTTCAGCGCATCGGAAACATACACCTCACCGATTGCAGAAAGCTGCACGATTCCTTCTGTCAGGAGACGATAAAACAATTCGTCGTCCTGATAAATAATCATTTCTTTTTTCAGATCATCATAAGTATTGCAATAGGAGCTTAAAATCCGCGCTGCTTCCGACTCGCTGACAAGATCCCGTCTGTCAATATCCTCTGTCAGATCGTATACACTATACTCCCGTTCTCCATAGCAGGCGATTGCACGACAGCTGACCAGTTTCTCCTGTGGCATATCCAGATAAAACTGGAATTTTACTGCCGACAATTCCGTTTGCTTTTCCCCGACTCCTTTGATCTCGCATTGAAAATGTTCTTTTAATATCGGCATCAACTGTCTGAAAAATGCCGGCAAATCCTCTTCCTGTAAAAAAGCCGTCCGGTTCGGGAGCTTTTTCATACAGTCCAAAAACTCGGTCACTTCTCCCAGCCCTTCATTGGAAACCCGATAAATCAGTCCGTCCTTAAAATACACCTGATCCCGTTCACAGGCATATCCAAACACATTTTCCAGGGAAAGCTCTGCACCACCTTCCGTTCCCGTCAGCTGCAATCTGCGTTCCAGTGCTGCGTCCGTGACATGCCAACGGCTCTCCGTTCCATCCAGCTGTACATAAAATACCCGGTTTCCCATCGCATCCAGAAATCCATCCAGTCCCCAGCCATCCAGCACGATCGTCCGAGCTTTCGGGAGCGCTGCCCGATACAGATAGGAATAACCGCTCGTCTGCAGATACGCCTTTTCATAACGGCCAACCCACTGCTCCAGAAATTCCACAAGCGGTCGCGATTCTTCGGTAAAGCTTCCTTTTATATGAACAAATTCCAGACTTTTTCCATAGGAATAGCTGCTTTGCTCCCGAAGCGCGCGGATCATGGAAAAAATATCCTTTACAATATACATCCTGCCGATCCCGATCCGAAATTCCGCCCGGCATTCACGCGTATCACAAATAAGAAGTGGCTCCAGACGCACCTTCCCAAAGCTTTCTTCCTGCAGAACCGGAAGCATATGCCGGGCAGTCTGTTTCTGCAGAAGCTCTTTTAACTGTCTGGTCGTCTTCCGCTTCGGAACACCGGCAAGAAGCATGCTATCGCTTCTGGAGGCTGTAGTATTTCCCGGGGACCTGAGATTTTCCTGAATCTTTATCCCGTCCGTTGCTTCACCGATTTCTTTCTGGAAGCCTTCCAGCCCACGCTGTTTCAAGAACTCCGACAGACTCATATGCTCTTCTTCCACCCGGTCCGGATTTTCCAGATAATATAAAAGCACCGCCGTACAATGCTTGCACAGACCCTCATAGGAATAAAATGCAGGACAATCGCACCATGCCTCCTGCACGCTGTCTTCTTCCTCATCCAGCAGGATCCTCACGTCATAAAGATTTCTCCCGCTCCCTTTGACGTCCGCCTGAATCTGCCTGCCTTTTTTCGTAGTTTTTATCTGAAAGCGCCTGATCTTGCCCTGCCGCCAGATATCTACCCCTCTGGAATAGGAATACCCTGCCAGCTTTCGAATCTGTTCCCGTGTGATCATGCTGTAAGCCTCCGCTCCCGCTGTCTGCGGTCCGTTCCTGCTGCCCCTGCCGATGGCTGCGATGCAGCCTGACTGCATTGTGATCTCGCCAACCTCATCTTTTTATTATAGCAAGGAACTTTCTCTCCTACAACATACGCCGCGGGATTTCCGGAAAATTTGGCATTACAGTTCACTCGTCCCTTACTGTGGGCTGATTTCATGCTCGCATGAAAATCAGCCTGAAGTAAGGGACGAAGGGAGCGCCATTCCATGAGCAAAAAGAATCCGCTGCACAGCAGCGGAAAGCATCGAAGAGGCAATTCATGACAATAGAATGTTCGCGAAGCGTACATTCTATTGTATTGCGAATGGCGTGGTGAACTGTTTTCACTCCTCCCTTACGATTTTATGAACTGCTCTGCGCTTCTGCTTCCAGCAAAAAGCCAAAATAAACTGCCTGCCGTCTGAAAAAGGAGGCATCTTCCAATATTTCATGCTCCTGATGACGTCCCTGCGGCACGATCAGGGAATCCAATTCTGTTCCGAGATAACTGCTCAGCGCATAAAAATTATCCAGCGATGGCAATGCCTTGCCCTGAAACCAGTTATAGATAGACTGCATCGCCGCCAGTCCCAAAAATTGTTTGATTTCTTTTGCCTCGATATTTTTCTTAATACAGGCTTCTTTTAACCTCTGTCCTGTCCGTAACACGTCGATAAGCGGATATCCCATTTCTACCTCCTTGCTGTCTCTCCATCTTCTCTGTTTTGCCCTTCTCCCGTTTGTTTCCTTTCTGTCTGCTTTTGTTATTCTAACTGTTCCGTACCCTCACAGTTACGCGCAAAAATCCATTTCAAATCGGCTGCGCCGATAGGATTTTTGCCTTCTCGTCTAAGTTTTCTTACGGTCAGCGCAGTAAATGCGCAGACCTGCGGAACAGTTACTTGTTATTTTCTATTTATTCTACCTCATTGCGTGTCCCATTGTACGGACTCGCACCAAAAGATTCGTTACAGCTTACTGGAAAAGACCCGCCGCACAGCCATGCGGAATTCCCGCGCCCGGACAGCGCTGACCGTTCTCATGGATTTCAACCCGTCCGGCAACTCCGGCAGGTCTGTATCATCAATCAAAATTTAAACTATCTTTCTATCTTTTCTACCAGACTAAATTCTGTTTGCTTGGGGCACAACTACCGGGGAGGGTAGTGTGTCTGGGGTCCGTTTTGGGAATTTCGTGCGGAGGGTCTGAGCAATCCGTTTTGTTATACGTATCATTCTGTCCTATTGAGGAGGATTTCAAAGTCTTGCATCCACCTCCAAACAGACTCGGCGGATTCAGACCTGCTGCTACACTTCAATCCAGGTCGCAGCATTTGACAGCGCAAGCTTCGTGTCCAGCTCCAGAAGTAATTCTTCCCTGCTCTCCTGAATCCTTTCTGTCAGACTGCGGAGCTTCGACAGCTCCTGTGCAGAAAGGATAGGCTGCGGCGGCTTGAGCTGTCCAGCGTTGGCACGGCTGCCTCTCTCCTGCCCAGCGCTGCCTCTTCCTGCAGACGGATTCTGTAAAATCACTACATTTCCTTTCAGCGCCGGGCGGCGTCCAGACGGATTCTGTCCGTGCTTGGAAAACACCTTTTGTTTTTTCAAAATGCTTTCCAGGCGATTCGTCAACAGCTGCTCAAATGCAGTGTCGGCTGTCTCTTTATCGTTCAGGCGGCTGCGCAGGGCGACTGCCTCCGAGACGGTCATATAGCCGCGCGAGGTATCCAGCCATGTCTCTCCGTTCGATCTGGCGACCGCGCTGCAGATCGAATCATACCGGAGGATCAGGGCCCGGATCTGCTGCAGGGCGGCATCGAGGTGCGCACTTGTCCCGTCAGATACCGCACCATGCCCTATGTTGCCAGACACAGCTGACTGTGCCTGCTTTCTGCCTGTCTTGGACGCGTCGAACCGCGCGCTTCTCCGTTCTGCAAAAGCGCCGTCCGTGCCTGCCTCCCTTCCCAGCCGTCCGATCTTCTTCGTGATCCGCTTCTTTAAAAGTTCGCGCTCCTTCAGCGCCTCTGTCACCGTCATCCTGCTCTTCATCGTCATCGCCCCTGTCTGCATTGTGAACTCCCCATCGCCTTATGCCAGTGGGATTGCGGCAGCCTGTTTTTTACTCTGTTATCATTTTATTCCAGATTTTTACGTCTGTCATCCAGTTACAAACTGATTGACAAACTGATGTTCTGTACGTTAAAATATTTTTTTTTACGATACCTTCCGCTGATTCGCAGCTCAGCTTTCCTGCGAAAAGAGACACGCGAACTGCGGCACATTTTCCGGGTCGATTCTTGTCAAAAATTTCGCATTCCTATATACTGATATAGGATGATGCAGGATTGTGAGAATGCGCAGCACAGAACACTCTACAGACCTCAAGGTCGGGGCTTTTGCCATGTTGCCCACGGACCCATCCGGCATCATAGATATAAAAAACCACTCCGCAAGGATTGCCCTGCATGGGATTGTCACTGCTGCAGGACAGAATGAGAGGTTATATGATACAGCTTCAGACAAAATTCAGTCGGCAGGTCGATGAACATAACGTTCTCCCGGAATATCCGCGGCCGTCGCTGGTTCGTACTTCTTATTTGAATTTAAACGGGCGCTGGGAATGCGCCTTTTCCAAAACACCGGAAATCCCGCTTTCCTTCGATTTGAGCATTCTGGTCCCCTTTTCCCCGGAATGTCAGCTTTCAGGCGTTTCCAGACAGCTAAAGCCCGGCGAATATCTCTGGTACCGCCGCACCATCACCCTCGCAAAGCCACAGCAGGATAAGCGCATCCTGCTCCATTTCGGCGCTGCAGACCAGACGGCGGAGGTCTTTGTCAATCGGATTTCTGCAGTGCGTCACTGCGGCGGCTATCTGCCTTTTTCTGCAGATATCACGGATTATCTCCAAGAGGGCGACAACGAACTGATCGTCCGGATTCAGGATGAAAGCAACACGTCCTGGCATGCGCGCGGCAAGCAGTCCTTAAAGCCCGGCGGCATGTTTTATACGGCGCAGAGCGGCCTGTGGCAGACGGTCTGGATGGAAATTGTTCCAGTCAATTATATAGAACAGATTTTTTATCACACCGACTATGATCAGGGACTCGTCCACTTAAAAGTGCTGACACAGCATTCCGCCCCGGTCGAATGCGTGATCTCCGGCAAAGACATGGAGCCGGTCTGCATAAACGGTATGACCAACTCCGAGCTGATCGTTTCCCTGCCCGATTTCCATCCCTGGACACCGGAAGACCCGTTTTTATATCTCGTCAGCCTGAAAAGCAGCGCCGACCGCGTATCCAGCTATTTTGCGATGCGAAAATGCGATATCCAGACTGCGCCGGACGGCACACAGCGCTTTTTCTTAAACAATAAACCGTATTTTCAGGCGGGTGTGCTGGATCAGGGCTACTGGCCGGAAAGCCTCTACACCGCACCGACGGATGAAGCGCTGATCGCCGATATTTCGCGGATGAAGGAGCTCGGCTTCAACATGCTGCGCAAACACGCCAAAATCGAGCCCGAGCGTTTTTACTACCACTGCGACCAGCTGGGCATGCTCGTCTGGCAGGATATGGTAAACGGCGGTTCCGCCTATAAACACTGGTTCGTCACCTATCTGGCGACTTTGATGAACTGGAACCATATTTCTTTTTCCGACGATGAAAAGCACGCCGGTCTGCTCTCCCGGCTCCATCCCGAGGGAAAAGACGAATTCCGGCGCGAAATCACAGAAACCATCGCCTTTTTGTACAACCATCCCAGTATCGTCGTCTGGGTTCCATTTAATGAAGGCTGGGGGCAGTTCGACGCGCTCGCGGCCTGCGAACAAATCCGCACCCTCGATTCCTCCCGGCTGGTCGATCACGCAAGCGGCTGGTTTGACCAGAAGGGCGGCGATATTTTGAGCCTGCATTATTATTTTCTGAAATTAAAATTCAAACCGGAAAGCAAACGCGCGGCGGCGCTGACCGAATTCGGGGGATATTCCCTTTCGATCCCCGGACACAGCTGCTGTAAAAAAGTATACGGCTACAAAAAATTCAACTCCACCGGTACGCTGACCTACGGCTATATCGACCTGATCCGACAGACGATTCTGCCCGCTGTCAAGAAAGGCATCGGCGCGACCGTGTATACACAGCTTTCCGACATTGAAGAGGAAACAAACGGAATTTATACTTACGACAGAGAAATCTGTAAAATTGACCCCGACACGCTCCGCAAATGGAACCGGGCGCTCAAAGAAGCTGGAGAATGTAAAACATATGCCGACCATACTACCGATCACTGATTTTCTTGACCCGCAGCTGGACATCTATGCCCGTCTTTCCGAAAATCAGCTGTTAAACCGCTGCGACCCGCAGAATGGAATTTTTATTGCTGAAAGCCCAAAGGTCATCGAACGCGCGCTGGACGCCGGCTGCATCCCGATCTCTTTTCTGACGGAGGACAGACATCTGGAAAATCAGGCGCTTCCGTTTCTGGAACGCTGCCCGGATATCCCGTTTTTTTCCGCCCCATTTGAGGTGCTCACACAGCTGACAGGCTTTGCCCTGACCCGCGGTATGCTCTGCGCTATGAAACGTCCGAAGCTTCCCTCTGTGGAAGAGCTTTGTCAGGCTTCCAGCCGTCTTGTTATTCTGGAAAATATTATGAACCCTACCAACATCGGCGCAATTTTCCGCTCCGCTGCCGCTCTCGGCATGGACGGCGTACTGCTGACCTCTGACTGCTCCAACCCACTTTACCGGCGCGCGATCCGTGTCAGCATGGGAACCGTTTTCCAGATTCCGTGGACCTTCCTGGACAGCAGCTGGCCGCTTCCGGGGATTTCCGAATTAAAAAATCACGGTTTCCACACCGTTTCAATGGCGCTTCGCTGTGATTCTGTTTCGATTGATGATCCAAAACTTTCTTCCAAACAAAAGCTCGCTGTCATCCTCGGCTCCGAGGGGGAAGGACTGTTGGATGAAACCATCGACAACTGCGACGACACCGTCTGTATCCCGATGTTCCACGGAGTGGATTCCTTAAATGTTGCCGCTGCAAGCGCAGTCGCATTCTGGGAGCTGGGGAAAAAATAAATACGGTCTCAAGGCAGCCCGTCGCGCGCCTCAGTTCAGCAAGAGATAATCTGCTGTTCAAACCGTATCAAAATGGTTCAAAAACCCCGGAAAATCAAGGTTTAATAGTGATAAGGTACTATTTAGCTTTGCGAGGGGCAGAGAACGGTGTGACCTCAATGGTCACGCCGTTTTTCTGCGTCCAGGGGTAGATTTCGCAACAACAGGCTCGGATATCACAGGAATCTCTACATCATCCACGAAGTTGAAATAGATTTTTACCTTCTGTACCCGCTTGCCGCTGGATTTGTCCGGTGGAAACACCTCAATTTTCTTGATATACTCATTGACTATCGTAGGTGTCAATTTCTGCACATCCACATACTTCTGTGTCAGGGCTACAAAGGCATCCACATCTGCACTCATGGTTTCCTGCGTTTCCAGCCATTCTTCCGTCACTTCGATTTCGAGTTTTAACCGCTCCTGCACCCTGTCCCACTGAGCCTGTGATACAATAGCATCCTGCGTATCCGGCAGGATGAACATATCCTCCGGGGAATTGGGAATCCGCTGTTTCAGCTTATAGGATTTGGAATAGATCTTGAAATTACAGGTACAGCCTGTGTATTCCATCCGTTCCAGAATACCAGCAACGGATTGTCCAGCCCAATGATACGGTCTTTCCGGCATCGGTTTTCCTTTGCGCTGGGCATACAGGGCTTTTGTCGTCAGGACTTTTTGATCTTCCAAAATTCTGGCTATGGCATCCGGTCCTTTTCCTGAAACAGTCAGGTCAAAGATATATTTGACGATAGGAGCTGCATCTTCGTCCAAAATCCAATGATCTTTGTCCGCAGGGTCACAACGGTAGCCGTAGGGCGGCTTGCCCATGTGCTTGCCGCTGATTCCTCTTTGGTGGAGACTAACACGGACTTTCTTGCTGGTATCACGGGGATACCATTCATTGAACAGATTTCGGATTGCAGCCATACCCTCGCTGTCGCCCCGTTCACTGTCCACCCCGTCATTGACGGCGATAAATCGCACATCATAGCTGGGGAAGATAATGTCTGTGTACTGTCCAACAGTCAGGTAATCACGCCCGAAGCGGCTCAGGTCTTTGACCAGCCAGCAGCCGACAAGTCCCTGCTTTACAGGGTCGAAGCCCTCCTGTACGCCGGGACGATTGAAGTTCGTCCCGGTATAGCCGTCATCCACCAGAATTTTCAGGTTGGTGTACCCATGTTCTTTTGCGTATCTGGTTAAAAACTCTCTCTGAAAACTTGTAAAAATGCAAGTCCGGGACGGCAGTGTTCACACAAAATTGGTTGATATTGTTCCGTAAATAGAATATAATTGAAGCTACTATGAATCAGGAGGGACGATACAGAAATGAAATACCTGTCTACATTTGAAGTTGCCGAGAAATGGGGGATCTCTCCCCGGAGAGTTGGTATCCTCTGCAACAATGACCGCATACCGGGCGCACAGCGGGCAGGAAGCCGCTGGATCATCCCGGCAGACGCTGAGAAACCGACCGATGCCCGCATCAAAAGCGGAAAATATATCAAGCAGAAAGCTGACAGACAGAAGGAAGCATAATGGCAGATACTTATTTACCTGCCGATGTCCGAAAAAGAATCATTGATGTAATGAGAGAACGTAAGTTGACACAGCGAGAGCTGGCACTTCGGATTGACGTGAACGAAAGTACAATCAGCCGCTTCCTCAGCGGAAAGACTGAGAAGCTGAGCGAAGAAAGCGTTATCCGTATCGCCAGAGTGTTCAATGTCTCCACGGATTTTATCTTGGGTACTACCGTAATCCCGGACAAAAAGAACTACGATATTTCAGAACTAGGGTTATCTGTTGAAGCTGCAAAGAACCTTTATACCGGAAAAGTCAACAATGATGTTGTCAACCGTCTATTAGAAAATCCCCGTTTCGCCACGGTTACTTATATGATTGCACAGCATTTGGATGATACCCTTGCAGGTGGATATGCCGCACAAAACCAGATGTTTGCTACCGTTGGCTCTCTGCTGCTGGGACAGAATCAAACTCCCGAAGCAGTACAGGCCGCAAGAACCGCCAATGCTATGAAAGTTCCCACTTATCAGGCAGACCAGACCACGATTCAAAACACTTTTATGACAGTGGTTAAGGAAATCAAAAAGGAAGCAGGCAGCGATTTAGCCGCAGCAAGGGCAATATAGCTGATTCCAGAGTGCAGAATCCGGAGCAGATTTACATTGCAAAGGAAACCCACGAAGAAATCCATACGGCTCTGCAAATGATTGAGGCACGAGAGAAAGCCTACCTCTGGTATCGCTTTGGCTTTGCAGATGATATACTCCATCCCCTGAATGAAACTGCGGACCACTTCCACCTGTCAGAGAGCAGAGCGAAGTCCACGGAAAAGCTGGCTTTGGATAACTTCTGGCTGGAGCTGCCGTGGTGGTATTGATTGAGTATAAATGAGATATTTTACAACACGAGGTTATTTTGATGAAATATAAAATTGCAATCTGCGACGATTCGGATGCAGACAGAGAATATGTTTTGAATATGGTGAACCGTTGGGCAGCGGGAGCTGGTCAGGTGGTACATACTGATACTTTCACGTCTGCTGAAAACTTCCTATTCCACTATGCTGAGGAAAGTGACTACGATATTCTGCTCCTGGATATTGAAATGGGTGATATGGACGGTGTGACGATGGCGAAGCAGCTTCGCAAGAACAACGATATTGTTCAGATCGTGTTCATCACGGGCTACTCCGACTATATCTCGGAGGGCTACGAGGTAGCTGCACTCCACTATCTGATGAAGCCTGTCAAGGAAGAAAAACTCTGTTCTGTCCTTGACCGTGCTGCTGAGAAACTGCAAAAAAATGAAACGGTATTGAATTTTGAGATCGGCGGAGAAATGCTGCGTTTGCCGATTTATCAAATTCGGTACGCTGATGTGTTTGGAAACTATGTTACAATACACGCCTTGTCTGATACGACGGTAAAAATGACCCTCGGAGAACTAGAAAAGCAGCTCGATGAACGTTTCTACCGTGTCGGGCGTTCTGCGATCATCAATCTGACGCAGATCAGCCGTGTAACCAAATCAGAAATTAAGCTCGTTGACGGAACTGCCATTCCTTTGCCCAGAGGAGCTTATGACGGTATCAATCGAGCGATTATTAACATGAGGTGAAGCAGATGGGATTATTTTCAAAGCGCATAGAAAAACAAATTGAATCCTATCAGCACGAGCTGATTGAAACGCATTATCGTGAAGTTGATAATATGTATCGACAGATTCGTGGTTGGCGGCACGATTACCGCAATCACATTCAGACGATGAAAGCCTACGCCGCCACAGAAAATTGGGAAGCTATCAAGAACTATCTTGACCTGCTGGACGAAGATTTGACTACCGTGGATACGGTTATCAAGACAGGTAATCCCATGACGGATGCGATTCTGAACTCAAAAATCTCTTTGGCAAAGTCCAAGGGTATTGCGGTGGTTGCGGATGCCCATATTCCCGTCAAGCTGAAATCCTCTGAGATTGATTTGTGCTGCATCATCGGCAATCTTTTTGACAATGCCATCGAAGCAAGTGTGAAGCTGCCGGAGGAACAACGGCTCATTCGTGTCTATATGGATATGAAGAGCACCCAACTCTATATTTCCTTCACCAACTTCACCGCAGATAAGAAGTTGAAAAAGGAAGGTAGACTTTTCCGCAGCACCAAGGGAGAAGGTCACGGCTTTGGCTTGGTGCGTATTGATGCCATTGTGGAACGGCTCGATGGCTATATCAGCCGCAATAGCGAGGACGGAGCGTTTACAACGGAAATACTGCTTCCGCAGGTATAAAATTGCAATTCATCACCTGGAAATGACGATTCGTCCCCAAAATCATCTGGGGACGAATTTTTGTGTTATCCTATGCTCAGAAAGGATGATGGTTTTATGGTTAAGGAAAAAATTCAAAAGGCCAAAAAGCCAAAATACAACACCCTCCAAAATGTAGGCTGGATGGTGAAAATAGCTTGGAAAAACGGCAAGCGTGTTCTATTATTTTGCGTCCTTACCGCTATTTTGGAAGTGCTGTTCAATTTAGTTCAGTTATACATTGCTCCGGAGGTGCTGGCACGAGTTGAGCAGAAAACTCCTTTGTGGGAACTCCTAACGACTATCGGAGTATTTACGGCGGCGCTTTTTATCGTGCACGGATTTAAAGAATATATAAGACAAAACACACTATTTCCACGAGTTGATGTGCGTTCTGCCGTCATTGCTAAAATTGCATGGAAGTGTAATGTTACTTCGTATCCAAATACATTGGATGCAAATTTCGTTAAGCTGCGTGAAAAGGCACATATGACGTGTGAGGGAAATAGTCAAGCCACCGAACACATCTGGCAGACAATCACTATGCTGCTCAAAAATGTTGGCGGGTTGATCGTTTATCTGACAATTCTTTCCCGTATAGATTTCTTGCTTCTTCTTGTTGTGATTGCTACTTGCGTTGCGGGATTCTTCGTTTCCAGATACACTAATAACTGGCGCTATGCCCATAGAGATGAAGAAGAAAACTATTTTCAAAAGAAATATTATCTGCGTACTAAGTCCGAATCTGTGGAGCTGGCGAAGGACATCCGAATCTTTGGCTTACAGAATTGGCTGAATGAGCTTCTGGATCAGATTCATAATCTTTACCTAGACTTTACTCTGCGCTGTGAGCGTGTCGAAGTTCTTGCTGATATTACAGAATCGGTACTCACGATGGCTCGTAACGGTATTGCTTATGTGTATCTCATCAACATGGCGCTGAATGAAGGGTTGAGCGTATCGGAATTTCTTCTGTATTTTACGGCTGTTACCACGTTCACCACTTGGGTTATGGGTATTATGCAGGAAATGAGCACCCTCCACAAGGAGAGTCTTGATATTTCCTGTGTTCGTGAATTTTTGGAATATCCTGAGCCGTTCAAATTTGAGGAAGGCAAAGAAATTCCTGCTGCGGATGGATACGAGTTGAAACTGGAAAATGTGTCTTACCGTTATCCCGGCGCAGACAAGGATACCATTCACGGATTAACTTTGACGGTACATCCCGGTGAAAGGTTGGCAATCGTTGGTCTGAACGGTGCAGGTAAGACTACCTTGGTCAAGCTTCTGTGCGGATTGTTAGACCCGACAGAAGGTCTTGTTCTGTTAAACGGAAAGGACGTTCGTGGCTTCAACCGCAGAAGCTACTATGATCTGTTTAGTGCGGTGTTCCAGGAGTTCTCCGTATTGGATGTCACGGTAGCCGAAGAAATTGCTCAAACCACAGAAGGTATCGATTATGACAAAATTGCGGATTGTGTGGAAAAGGCGGGCTTAACAACTACAATCGAGAAGCTGCCAAAAGGTATGCAGACTCATGTGGGACGTGAGGTGTACCTGGATGGCGTCTTGTTCTCCGGCGGTCAGACGCAGCGATTGATGTTGGCAAGAGCGCTCTACAAGGATGGACCGATTCTGCTTTTGGATGAACCTACAGCGGCGCTTGATCCCATAGCGGAAAACGATATTTATATGAAATACAGCGAGATGACGCAGGGAAAAACATCTATGTTCATTTCACACCGTTTGGCATCTACCCGCTTTTGTGACCGAATTATCTTTGTTGCGGACGGTGGCGTAAAAGAAGAAGGCACACACGAGAGTTTGCTTGCTTTGGGCGGCGAATATGCAAATCTATTTGAAGTACAGAGCCGCTATTACCAGGAAGGAAAGGAGTTCTGAATATGAAAGAAAAAGTAACAATACGCCATGCAGTTTCTTCTCATTTGCGTGGCATCAAGGAACTCCACAAGGTATCTCCTAAGTTCTTTCCACTTTTGACATTGCATTGCTTCTTCAGCGCTATTTTCCCTTATATCTCGGTTTTCTTTTCAGCACAGATATTGACAGAACTCGCAACCCTGCGCAGAGCAGACATCCTATGGAAATGGGTAATTGCAGGGGTCTTATGTGTTGGCGTTGTATCTATCTTGAAAGCCTTTCTGCAACGTCGTTATAACACTCTGCTTAATGATCTGTGGGGAAGAAAAGAAATTTTGTTTATTCACAAAATGTTTTCTCTCGACTTTTCAGAACTTGATAAACAGGAGAACCATGATCTTCGAGCACAGATCCAGCAAAACGAAAATTGGGCCGATTGGGGATTGATGATGGTTCAAGAAGTATATGAAAGTTTTATGATAAGTGTGATTGGTATTTTCAGCGGAATTGCATTGACAATCACCTTGTTTTCCTCACCTGTGCCGAATGATTCCGGTTGGCTTGCAACATTAAATAATCCTTTGTTTATACTTTTCTTTGCGGTTATTATGATTGGTGTCAGTATCCTTGCCGGTAAACTCAGCGCAATTGCAACAAAGTGTTGGAGCAACTACGCTGAAGAAGCTACCTTTGGAAATCGTTTGTTTAGGCATTTCGGATTCATTGGAATGGATAAGGAACGTAGCGTAGACATCCGAATGAACAATCAGCAAAACCTTGTTCGTGCATATTGGAGTACCAATTCTACTTTTGGTGTGAATGGTCCTATCGGCAGACAAGCACAAGGAAAAATGGGGATATATGCCAGCTTGGGTGTGTGTATTACTACTCTCATCACCGGCTCTATCTATGTGTTTACTTGTCTAAAAGCTTGGGGCGGTGCATTTGATGTCGGAAGCATTACGCAGTATGTGGGCGCAGCTACCGCAATGGTTGCCAATGTGTTTTCTTTAACAGGTTTGCTTGGAACATTGGAGACAAACACCGGTTACTTGGATAAGACCTTTGAGTTTCTTGACATTCCGAACGCTATGTACCAAGGTAGCCTCACTACCGAAAAAAGATCTGATCGTAGATACGAAGTGGAATTTAAAGATGTGTCCTTCAAGTATCCCGGCAGCGATATTTGGGCGCTTCGCCACGTGAATATGAAGTTCAAGGTTGGCAAGCGACTTGCTGTCGTGGGCGAAAATGGCAGCGGCAAAACCACATTTATTAAATTGCTGTGCCGCCTGTACGATCCACAAGAGGGGCAAATTCTACTTAACGGCATCGACATTCGCAAGTATCGCTATGACGATTACATAAACATCTTCTCCGTGGTGTTCCAAGACTTTCAGCTTATAAGTCAGCCTTTGGGAAACAATGTTGCGGGAAGTATGAACTATGACCGGGAGCGAGTACGCAAGGCGCTGTTGGATGCAGGCTTCGGTGACAGACTTGCTACGATGGAAAAGGGACTTGATACAACACTCTATAAGGGAGTATATGAAGATGGAGTTGACGTTTCGGGCGGTGAAGCACAGAAAATCGCCATTGCCCGTGCGCTTTATAAGGATGCACCGTTTATTATCCTCGACGAGCCGACCGCAGCACTTGACCCGATTGCGGAAGCGGAGATCTATTCAAAGTTCGATGAGATCGCAGGTGATAAAACGGCTATCTATATCTCTCACCGTCTGTCCTCTTGCAAATTCTGCGATGAAATCGCTGTATTCCACGAGGGTGCTGTGATCCAGCAAGGCACACACGCCGAACTGGTAGCAGACGAAAACGGCAAGTATTATGAACTTTGGAATGCGCAGGCACAATATTACACAGAATAACTACAAAGATGCCCCTGTCCAACAGATTCGTACCATCGGACAGGGGCTTTTGGTTCGTTTTGTTTAGTTGTCCATACAGAATTGGATATGTACTAGGAATTTGACTGAAGAAAATGTTTTGCCCGTGAATGTGAAGCCAACATAACAAAATAAAAACAGATGAGAAAGAGTGGCAGTAACCATACCCCAATCCATTGTCCGAGAATACCGAACACGGCTGGTGCCAACATAATCCCCAGATACGAAGCTGCCATCTGTATTCCCATAATGTTTTGAGAAATATTTTCTCCAAAATTCTCAGGGGTTAAATAGTTTAAGTTTGGAAATAACGGCCCGTTACCAAAGCCGATCAAGAAAAAGCCTATAACGGATGTTGTCAGGAAAGGCATAAAGAGCAAGAGAATTCCTGCACCAAGAACAATTTGCCCCAATCGAATGATTTTCCAGCTATGTAGCCGCACAGCTAATAAACCGGAACAAAATCGTCCAAGCGTAAGGCCAATATAATATAACATAACTACTTGAGCCGCGTTGGCAATCGGCATATTTTTATTTTCAACGAGAAATGTACTGCACCAATTACCACAGGTATATTCTATTCCGCAAGATGTTATAAACATACAGCAGATTTCTTTGACTCCTGGCATCCGGACCATTGTACGAAAAGAAAGACCGGATGCATGGCGTACAGAAGCAGAAGATACCGAAATCTTAGTTTTGCCCCAAAGGGTTATTGTGGCTATCAATAATAATAGAATTGCAAATTGAATACTGGCGGCAGTTTGGTACCCGGTGCGCCAGTTTCCTTGTGATCCAATAATTTTTGATAAGATATATGGGCTGGCCGATACACCTACACCGTAGAAACAGTGTAAAAAGCTCATGTGTATTGCGGAATAATGGAGGGCAACGTAATTGTTAAGTGCAATATCGATTGCTCCTGCGCCTAATCCAAGAGGTAAGGCGCAGACGCATAACAAGTAAAAGTTATTAGAAAAGGAAAATAGCAACAACGCAATTGCCGTTAATGCCGTGCTGAATATACAAATAAATCCAGTTCCAAATCGAGCAAGCAACCGTGAACTTAAAAGACTGGAAATAATAGTTCCGCAGGATATTATGATTGTTACAAAACTTCCATAGGAAATGGGCAAAGTTAGTTCAGAGTAAATAGCTGGCCAAGCTGTCCCAAATAGTGAATCAGGAATTCCTAAACTAATAAACGCAATGTAAATAACAAGTAATAAGAGCGTCGTCATTTCATATCTCCTTGTTGTTCAGAGTGATTTATACATTTTGTCTTTTTGTACGACTTTTAGCATCGCCGATTTTAAGAATAAATCCTACTGGACAATCAGATTATGGAATAATTTTTCTATTTATCGGCGGCAAGCCTGCAAAAACACCTTACCACACCAAAACCTCGCAGCCATCCTCTGTTACCGCAACGGTAACCTCCCACTGTGCGGACGGCTTGCCGTCATCTGTATAAATCGTCCAGCCATTATCGGCGTCCTGATAAATTTCAGCTGTTCCGGCGTTTACCATCGGCTCAATCGTAAACACCATTCCGGGTACCATCAGCATTTCTGTCCCCTTTGGCGTTACATAGCTGACAAAGGGATCTTCATGAAATTCCAGTCCAACGCCATGTCCGCCGATATCCACAACGATACTATAGCCGTTTTCCTTTGCATGACGGTTGACCGCATCCGCCATATCCCCCAGAAAAGTCCACGGTTTTACCGCCTTGATGCCCTCTTCCACGCACTCCTTTGCAACCCGCACGAGCTTTTCCTTATCCGGCGTCGTCTTTCCAATGATAAACATTCTCGAAGAATCGGAGAAATATCCTTTGTAAATCGTAGAAACATCGACGTTAATGATATCGCCCTCTTTTAAGATCACATCCTCACTTGGAATACCGTGGCAAACCTCGTCGTTGATGGAAGTGCAAACGCTCTTCGGGAAGCCCTCGTAGCCGAGTGGAGCCGGGATGCCGCCCAGTTCGCGGGTTTTGTCGTCAACCCATTTGTTGATCTGCTCTGTGCTGATTCCGGCACAGATATTCTCTGCCACATAATCCAGAACGGCGATATTCACTTTACCGCTTTCCCGGATGCCCTCGATCTGCTCCGGCGTCTTGATTATATCATGTCCGGGCACGATATGTCCTTCCAACTCAAAGCCATGAATCTTTTCATCAAACCGCATGTGGCAATTCTTGTACTTTTTACCGCTGCCGCACCAGCACGGGTCGTTACGTTCCAGTTTCTTACTCATTTTCTGTGTTTTCCTCCAGTTCTCCGGCTTCAATTCTGGCAGCTTTTTCTTCCAGATACATCCACCGCTCCATTTTTTCTTCGAGCTTTGCAGAAGCCTCTTCCTTTTGCTTCGACAACTCGTTTAAACGGACAAAGTCCGTCGCCGCCTTCAGAATATCCTCGTCCAGTCGACAGACCAAATCTTCCAGATCCGCCATCTCCTGTTCAATCGTATCATAATCCTTCTGTTCCTGATAGGTAAATTTCAGCTTCCGTGCAGGTTTTTTCCAGGTTGCCCTTGCAGACTCGCCCCTTTCCCCTGAGGTTTCTTTTCTGCCGCCGTTTCCGGCTTCTGTTATACTGTCAAATTCCTGCGTCTCCATACTTTTACGCAGCGCATAATCGCTGTAATTGCCTTCGTACTGCTGCAGATGTCCGCCCTCTTCGAAGGCGAAAATCCGGCTCACCGTCCGGTCGAGAAAATACCGGTCATGGGAAACGATGATGACGATCCCCTCAAAATGATCCAGATAATCCTCAAGCACTGTCAGTGTTGTGATGTCGAGGTCGTTGGTCGGCTCATCCAAAATGAGAACATTGGGCGCGCCCATCAGCACCCGCAGCAGATTCAGCCGCCGTTTTTCCCCACCGGAAAGGCGCCCGATCTCCGTATACTGCTCGCTTCCTTCAAACAAAAAGCGCTCCAGCATCTTCGCCGCAGATACGCTTCCCTCCGTCGTCGGCACAAATTCCGCAACCTCACGGACGTAGTCAATCACGCGCATATTCGGATCCATATGTGTCACTTCCTGCGCATAATAGCCGATTTTCACAGTCTGTCCAACGATAATTTCCCCACTGTCGGGCTGTTCCTTTCCGGTCAAAAGCTTCATCAGCGTCGTCTTTCCACATCCGTTTGCGCCAATAAACGCGACACGGTCATTTTTCAGAAAAATATACGAAAAATCGTGAATCAGAATTCTGTCCCCGTATCCCTTCTCCACATGACGGGCTTCCAGGGTCGTCCTGCCAAGGCGCGTGGAAATGCTGCCGAGCTCCACCTGTCCGTCCGTCTCCGGCGCCTTGCGATTTTTCAGCTCTTCATAGCGTTCCAGACGCGCTTTCTGCTTTGTCGAACGCGCCCGCGCGCCGCGCTGTACCCATGCAAGCTCTGTCCGAAGGATATTCTGGCGCTTTAGCTCCGTTGCCTGTGCCATTTCTTCCCGCTGCGCCTTTAATTCCAGATAACCGGCATAGTTCGTGTCGTAAGAATAAAGCTTTCCCTTGTCGACCTCTGCGATCCGATTGCACACACTGTCTAAGAAATACCGGTCATGAGTAATCATCACCAACGCCTCTTTGCGCTGTTTTAGCTGCTCCTCCAGCCAGTCCGCCATTTCATGGTCCAGATGGTTCGTCGGCTCGTCCAGAAGCAAAATATCCGCTTCCTTTAATAAAACGCTCACCAGCGCAAGGCGTTTTCTCTGTCCACCGGATAGCTCGCCCGATTTCTGGTCAAAATTCGAAACGCCCAGCTTCGTCAGCATCGTTTTCGCCTTTGTCACAAGCGCCGCCTCATCCTGATGATCCCGCTTCTCTGCCTGTCCGGATTCCGGTCCGGACAGCTCCCTGTGTCCTGCCAGCACACAGTCAAGGGCCGTCATTTCCGGATCAAAGACCGGGTGCTGGGGCAGATAGGCGATCACCGCATGGTTCGCTTTCGTCACTGTACCCTCGTCCGTCTCTTCCAGCCCCGCCATGATTTTTAACAGCGTGGACTTGCCGGTTCCGTTGATGCCGATGATCCCGACCTTTTCGCCCTCCTGCAGAAAAAACGACGTATCGTCAAACAGCTGCCGTCGGCTGTATGATTTTGATAAATGTTCTATGGAAAGTAAATTCATTGCAATCCTCATTTCTGCTGCGGTCATTTTGGTCAGTTTTCTCTAACTTCTGTTCACAAACTGCCAAAACGCCATTTCTATTATAATTCTCCCCCTGCATTCGTGCAAGAAGTTGTTTTTTTCCATTGTTTTTACATGGCAAAACGTGGTACAGTGCACTCGTAGCTTACTCATAGCTTTCTGTGGATAGATTTTCTGCTCGCAGAAAAATCTATCTGCAGGAAGCTGCGAATGGCACGACTGTGTAGGCAGATTTCCCGCCCGCAAAAAATGTATTTACGAAAGAGGTCACTCCCATGCAACAGGAACAATCCATTTCCAGTCAAAATTTGTCCGATTCCCGGCTCAGCCGCTTCAGATTCCATTCTAAAAAGCCGTCCGATTCCGCTTTTTATAAGGCGTTTTTTTCCATGTATCCGCTTCTCGTCCTGCAGAATGTCGTGACGCTTTCCGTCAATCTCGCCGACAACATGATGCTCGGAGCTTACGGTGAATCCGCACTGTCCGGTGCTGCAGCCGTCAATCAGATTCAGTTCGTCTATCAGTGTCTGCTTGCTGCCCTGGGCGATGGACTCGTTATGTTCGGCAGCCAGTATTGGGGCAAAAAGCAGCTTTCCCCGCTGCGCAAAATCGCCGCATCCGCCATGCACTTCGGGCTTTTGCTTTCTGCAGTTTTATTCCTGCTGGTCAGCATTTTCCCGATACAGGCGCTTCGGATTTTCACGACGGATTCCGCCATCCTCGAACAGGGCGCACAGTATCTGAGTATTATCCGTTTTACTTACCTGTTCTTTGCAATCACACAGATTCTGCTCGCAACCCTTCGAAGCGTGGAAATCGTCGGCATTGCGTTCCGGCTTTCCTGCATGGCGCTTCTTATCAATTGTTCGATTAACTATCTTCTGATTTTCGGTCATTTCGGATTCCCGCAGCTTGGCATCCGCGGTGCGGCGATCGGCACGCTGACCGCCCGCATATTGGAGGTTATCGTTTTGCTTGTTTACCTTTTCCGCAGCGCAGGCAAAAAGCTCGGGCTGCATTTTTCCAATTACTTCCATGTCGATCCGGTTTTGACAAAGGATTACCTCAAAACAACAGCCCCTATGCTCGTCACGAATGGACTTTGGGGCGTCAATACCGCCCTGCAGACCGTTATTTTAGGGCATATGACAGCTGCTGCCATCGCGGCAAACAGCGTTGCCTCTACCCTTTACATGCTCATCAAATCCACCGCCGTCGGTGCTTCCTCCACAGCCTCCGTCATGATCGGAAAAGCAGTCGGCTCCGGTGACATCCCGCTGACAAAACACTATTCCAAACTGCTGCAGCGTCTGTTTTTATGCATTGGTGTACTGTCCGGCATTACACTGTTTTTCATCCGTATCCCGATCCTCTCGATCTACGATCTGCAGCCTGCCACAAAGGAAATGGCAAATACTTTTCTCATCATCCTGAGTGTCATCTGCGTCGGCATGACTTATCAGATGCCCACCAATAACGGCATCATCCGCGGCGGCGGGAACGCACTTTTCGTCGTCAAAATGGACCTGATCAGCATCTGGTGCATCGTCCTGCCGCTGTCGTTTTTCATGGCGTTTGTGATGCATGCATCCCCGACCGTCGTGGTCTGGTGTCTGAACGCAGATCAGATTTTTAAATGCGTGCCCGCCTTTCTGGAATCCAACTACGGCAACTGGATTCGGAAGCTGACGCGGGACGAGTGAGGGCGCAGGCTTGATGCAACGCCCCACGCCATCCGGCAAAGACACAAAAAAACCCGGAGCAGAATGTCTTCTCAGCAAATATTTGCCAGACAGCATCCTGCTCCGGGATTTTTTATTCGCATATTGGCATCAGACAGCTGCACTTCTTCCAGCCTTCCGATGCTGCGCATGACACGTGCAGAGCCCTTTGACGGCAGGCTGCCGCTTCAACCGCCCTGCCCGCGCCGCGTGCTTGCGCTGTTTATGCGTTTACTTTTTCTACACCAATGGTAACGGTTTCTCCGTTAACGTTCCACTCCTTGCTGACTGCAAGCGCCTCTTCACCGACGAACGCATCCGCCAGAACCTTGCCGGCAATCATTGCTTCATTCCGTGCAACAATGCCTTCTACCTTCTCATTGCCGCAGACAGAAACCTTAATGTGATCCATCACTTCAAAGCCTGCATCCTTACGCATAGTCTGGATCTTGCTGATGACTTCGTATACAAAGCCCTCTTCCAGCAGCTCCTCAGACAGGTTGGTGTCCAGAACAACTGTCATGTAGTTGTCTGCCTCAGATACATAACCGGGCTTCTGAGCCATATCGATCAGCAGGTCCTCTTTGGTCAGCTCCACTTCTGTGCCGTTCACGTCAAATTTCAGTGCTCCAACGCTTTCCAGCTCATCCATTGCAGCATTTCCATCCAGCTCATCCAAATGCTTTTTGATGCCGCCAAGCTGTTTGCCGTATTTGGGTCCAACTGTACGCAGCTGAGGCTTGAAGGTGTATGCAGTAAAGTCACGCACGTCATCTGTGAAGACTACCTTCTTGACATTTAATTCGTCTTCGATGATTTCCTGATAGAAATCAGACAGCTGCTTGTCGGCTTTGACAAACATCGTGCCGATAGGCTGACGGTTCTTGATGTTTGCCGTGTTGCGGCACGCACGTCCCATAACGACGATTTCCAGAACCTCTTTCATATCCTCTTCCAGCTTCTCATCGATCATAGCGGTATCCACGGTCGGGAAGTCGCACAGATGAACGCTTTCCGGAGCGCTTGCATCTACGCTGCAGACGAGGTTTCTGTAAATATCCTCTGTCATAAACGGGATCATCGGGGCTGCAGCCTTGGCAGTTGTCACAAGCGCTGTATACAGTGTCATGTAAGCGTTGATCTTATCCTGCTCCATGCCCTTTGCCCAGAAACGTTCCCGGCTTCTTCTTACATACCAGTTACTTAAATCATCCACAAAATCCTGCAGTGCTCTTGCAGCTTCCGGGATACGGTACTGATCCAGGTTTTCATCCACAGCCTTTACCATAGTATTGAGTCTGGACAGAATCCATTTATCCATAACGGAAAGCTTATCATATTCCAGAGTGTGCTCTACCGCATTGAAATTATCGATATTTGCATACAGTACAAAGAACGCATAGGAGTTCCACAGCGTGCTCATAAACTTACGCTGACCTTCCATAACCGCCTTGCCGCTGTAGCGCTTCGGAATCCAGGGAGCGGATACCGTATAGAAATACCAGCGGTTTGCATCTGCGCCGTATTTTTCCAGAGCTTCGAAAGGATCTACCGCATTGCCCTTGGACTTACTCATCTTCTGACCATTTTCATCGAGAACGTGACCCATAACGATAACGTTTTCAAAAGGAGAGCGGTTAAACAGCAGCGTAGATTCCGCCATCAGAGAGTAAAACCAGCCTCTTGTCTGGTCAACAGCCTCGGAAATGAACTGTGCCGGAAACTGTCTCTTAAATACATCCTGATTTTCAAAGGGATAATGATGCTGTGCAAAGGGCATTGCGCCGGAGTCAAACCAGCAGTCGATTACTTCGGGAACACGGTGCATGGTACCGCCGCACTCCGGGCACTTCATTGTGATCTCGTCGATATAAGGACGATGCAGCTCTACAGTCAGCGCCTTTTCGTTGCCGGATTTTTCAAACAGCTCCTGACGGCTGCCGATGGATTCCATATGTCCGCAGGAGCACTCCCATACGTTCAGAGGAGTTCCCCAGTAACGGTTTCTGGAAATACCCCAGTCCTGTACGTTTTCCAGCCAGTCGCCGAAACGTCCTTTACCGATGGATTCCGGAATCCAGTTTACAGTATTGTTATTTGCAATCAGTTCATCGCGGACTGCCGTCATGCGGATGAACCAGGATTCTCTTGCGTAGTAGATCAGGGGCGTGTCGCATCTCCAGCAGTGAGGATAGCTGTGCTCAAACTTCGGAGCCGCAAACAGCAGGTGTGCATCCTCCAGAGCCTGCAGGACAAGGGGATCTGCTTTCTTTACAAATACACCCGGCCAGGGAGTTTCTTTGGTCATATCGCCTTTACCGTCTACCAGCTGTACGAACGGAAGATCATATTTTCTGCCTACGTTTGCATCGTCTTCACCGAATGCAGGTGCGATATGAACCACGCCGGTACCATCTGTCAGGGTAACGTAGGTATCGCAGGTTACATAGTAGGCTTTCTTGTTCTGTTTTTTGCAGATATCCACTGCACAGTCAAACAACGGCTCATACGCCTTGTATTCCAGATCTTTACCGGTGTAGGTTTCCAGCACTTCATAGGCGGGAGCTTCCGGATTTTCCGCATTCAGCTTGCCAAGAACAGTATCCAGCAGAGCTTCTGCCATATAATAGGTATAGCCGTCAGCAGCTTTTACCTTGCAGTATGCTTCGTTCGGATTTACGCAGAGTGCAACGTTGGAGGGCAGGGTCCACGGCGTGGTTGTCCATGCCAGGAAATAAGCATCTTCGCCGACTACCTTGAAGCGAACGACTGCAGAACGTTCCTTGACATCCTTATAGCCCTGCGCAACCTCCTGTGCAGACAGCGGTGTTCCGCAGCGAGGACAGTAGGGAACGATCTTAAAGCCTTTGTATAACAGGTTTTTGTCCCAGATCTGCTTTAATGCCCACCACTCGGATTCGATATAATTATCATCATAGGTGATGTAGGGATTGTCCATATCTGCCCAGAAACCAACGGTATCGGAAAATTTTTCCCACATGCCTTTGTACTTCCAGACGCTTTCCTTACATTTATCAATAAAAGGAACCAATCCGTACTGTTCGATCTGATCCTTGCCGTCCAGACCCAGCAGCTTTTCCACTTCCAGCTCAACCGGAAGTCCGTGGGTATCCCAGCCTGCCTTACGGGGTACATAATAGCCCTTCATGGTGCGGTAACGGGGAATCATGTCCTTGATAACACGGGTTTCCAGATGTCCGATATGCGGCTTGCCGTTTGCAGTCGGAGGTCCGTCATAGAATGTATAGGTCGGACCCTGCTTGCGCTGTTCCATACTCTTTTTAAAAATATCATTGTCACGCCAGAACTGTTCAACGTTCTTTTCGCGTTCCATGAAATTCAAGTTTGTGTCAACTTTGTTGTACATGGCTTTGTTCCTTTCCTTTGAAAATAAAAAAGCCCCGTCCCTGTAAAGGGACGAGGCACTTGTTCGTGACTTCGTTTCACCACCCGTTACAACATACGCCCGCTGCAAATCAACTCTGCCGGGAAATATGCGCTCCGATAACGCCGGAAACTGACGTTGCTGCCTACCAGATACCCTGATCCTGTGTTTCCTGCAAAAGCTTCTGCTCTTCGGAAACCGGATCTGCCCCGAATACCGTTTGACCGCACAACTCGGAAGGGATTTTCAACCAACTCTACTCGCACCGGTCTTGCACCTGCACCGGCTCGCTGCAGCTTTCAACGATGGCTTACTGTCTTCGTCACAGTCTTTCTTTTTTTTTAACCTGTTTCTATGAGGCTGGAATGCGTGTGCATTCCGATGCCATAGATTATAAAACCCGAATTGCGGCATTGTCAAGCGGAATGGGAAGATTTTCCTGGAGCAAACGGCACATTTAAACCGTGACCTAGTCTTTTTTCTTTTGAATCTGCTTTTTAAACTCGGTTTTCATAACTGCAGCTCCTTGGGAGGACGTAATCTCTGCTTCGCTCAGTTTTCCAAGCTTTACCATTTGACAAACTTTTATAAAGGCTTTTCCCATTGCCAGTGTTACGACACCTGCTGTTCCTGCCGAAATAGCACCGTCGGCTCTGATTGCTGTTGTTAAGTGTCTGGCTTTCTCACTATAAGGAAAAAAAGTAGCGCCCCTGCTCGGCTAAAGTAAGGCGCTACTTTTTGTATGGCTTTTACATGCCGGCGGTCAGGTAGTAGCTGACCGACAGCTCTCTTGTTAAGCATATTATAGTATCTGCTGTTTTATTTGTCAAATTCCTTCTTTCCCATATGCCTTTTCAGTCCGGAACGACTGACAATTCTCTGATTTTATCTTTTTTTAATCGGATTTTCACACAATCGACACAGTTTTGGACTATATTAGTATTTATCAATAGGAACGAACCTTCGCGAAAACGAACCGCTCGCTCGGAAAAGAGGGCTATTATGAGTGATCAGGGCAAAATTGAAAAAATCCACAAACTTGATACGAAGCATAAAACAGCTTCTATTATTAAAATGATGGAGGGCAAGCATTCCGACACCGAAATAATTTGTGCGGCGCTGGAAGCACTCGGAGACATTGCCGATGAGGATTCCCTCAATGAAATTACACATTATCTGGAGCATGAAGATCCGGCGGTCCGTACCAAAGCCTGCTGCGTAGCTGCCAAGCTGAATACGGATTATCTAAATACGCGTGTCCGTTATCAGATGTCTCAGGAAAAAGATCCTGAGGTCAAAAAAGCAATTCAGGAAGCTCTGGATCATGCAGGACACATTGTTGAGCCTTAACATTGGGCTTTTGAGACAGACATTCTCTTATATTCGGTGAAGATTGAACTATTTCAACCTCACACTACTTTCTCCTTTCAGGGCGTCGGAAAACCGGCGCCCTCTCCTTTTTTCCGGGAGCGTGAGCTGTTAGGTGGATTTCCGGAATCAACCTCACGGCGCAGCGCCGGGCAGAGAGGCAGGTTCTTCGCGAAAAGCATTCTCTGCAGACATTCGGCACCTTCAAGAATACCGCATTTCGAACAATTTACATTTTCCCCATTCCGATATACAATACTGTTCAGATAAACCACTACCACCCGAAAGGAGGTTCTTCATGGAACCCATCTCCTCCCTGCAGGCCGAAGAAGCCCGCCTGCGCTCCAAGCTTGCAAACAATCCTTTTTTCTCCAGTGCAAGCAACCTCTTCCAGTTTCTTCGCTGGATGCTTATTTCAACCCTGACCGGACTCGTTGTCGGATCTGTCAGCACTATATTTAATTTTGGGCTGAAATTCGCAGTCGATTTCAGACATGCCCATCTCTGGGTTGTGCTCTTTTTACCTGTTGCCGGACTTGCCATCGTATTTCTGTATCGTTTTTTTCACTATGAAAATAATGCCGGCACAGACACTGTTATCAACAGCATCCATAAAGAAGCTCATATTCCGCTTCGCATGAGCTTTCTGATCTTTGTTTCCACCATCCTGACCGTTTTGTGCGGCGGCTCCGTCGGACGTGAGGGCGCTGCCATGCAGATTGGCGGCAGCATCGGGGAACAGATCGGGGAAAAGCTCCGTTTTAATGAAAAGGATAAAAAAATCATGCTCATGAGCGGTATTTCCGCTGCCTTCTCCGCCCTGTTCGGAACCCCTATGGCAGCTGCTTTTCTCGCAATGGAAATCGCCAGCATCGGTATCATGTACTATGCGGCGCTCGTTCCCTGCATCTGGGCTTCCCTGACTGCCTATATGCTTGCCAAAGCATTTCACGCTCCCTTTGAAAATCTTGCGATTTCATCGGATGTCATGTTAAACCTCGGCGGTTCCGCCCGCGTGATTTTGCTCGCCGTCCTGTGCGCGTTTGTCAGCATCCTGTTTTGCAAAACCATGCACGTCATCAAGGCCCTTTATGCCAGATTTTTTCCGAACCCGTTTGTTCGCGCATTTACAGGCGGTGTCATTATTATCCTGCTTTCGCTTCTTTTTCGCACCGACGACTACCTCGGTCCTGGCATGAATATCATCGAACGCGCCTTACACGGAGAAACTGCGGCATTTGCCTTTCTTTTGAAAATTCTTTTCACCGCACTCACCATCGGTGCAGGCTTTAAAGGCGGCGAAATTGTGCCCTCGTTCTTTACCGGTGCAACATTCGGCTGTCTGTTTGCCATCCTGACAGGTGCAAATGCTCCGCTATGTGCCGCAATCGGCATGGTTTCTGTTTTCTGCGGCGTGACAAACTGCCCAATCACCGCGCTGTTGATCAGCTTCGAGCTATTCGGCTTCGACCACGCTTATTACTACCTGATCGCAATCGCCGTCAGCTACATGCTTTCCGGATATTACAGCCTGTACCACGCACAGACGATCGTGTATTCGAAATTCGAAAACAGTTATGTAAACCGGCACGGAGAGTAAGAAATGCAAATACGCTGTAAAGGGGATCTGTGTTTTATGTTTCTCCTTTGTATTATTTTCACAAAATATAGATTCTTCGTTGCTTTCCCTCCGCTCATCCTCTACAATAAAATCAGGATTTCATACAATAGAATATTCGCAGAGCGTGCATTCTATCGTCATGAATAAAATACAAAGGAGTATTTCATATGAAAGAAACAAAAGATTCCTCCCAACGGCTCAACAAAGCGGAAAAGAGCTGGATTCTCTACGATGTGGCTAATTCCGCTTTTATTATGATCGTTACTGCGACAATCCCCATCTATTTCCGCAGTCTGGCAGAGGGCTCCGGCATGAGCGGCACCTCCGCCACCTCCCTCTGGGGCAGCGCAACCAGCATTTCCATCCTGATCCTCGCCCTGCTTTCCCCCGTTCTCGGTGCAATTGCAGACTACGAAAATATGAAGAAGAAAATTTTCACGATCTTTTTCGTCATCGCCATCGCCGGAGGCTTCCTTTTCACATTTGCACCCGGATGGCTGTCCTTTTTGATTTTCTTTATCATATCCAGGATCGGCTATGCCGCCTGCAACATTTTTTATGATGCTATGCTCATCGATGTTACGACAGATGAGCGGATGGACCGGGTTTCCACCTGCGGCTATGCATTCGGCTATATCGGCAGCTGCATTCCCTTCGTTGCAGGACTGCTCCTGATCTTAAACTGCGATACCATCGGTCTTCCTATGGTTACGGCAACGCGGATTTCCTTCGTCATCACGATGGTATGGTGGATCATTATGTCGATTCCGCTGTACAAAAATGTGCACCAGCAATATTCCCTGCCTCATGAGCCCCATGTTTTTGCTGCTACCTTTAAACGCCTCGGTGCAACCTTTCAAAAGCTGGCAAAAGACAAGCGGATGCTGTTCTTTATCATAGGATATTTCTGCTATATCGACGGTGTTTACACAATTATTTCCATGGCAACCACCTATGGCGGAGAAGTCGGCATCGATTCCAATGCTATGGTTCTCGCCCTGCTTTTAACCCAGTTTGTTGCCTTCCCCTGCTCCATCTTGAGCGGAACACTTGCCAAGAAGTTCGGCTCCATGCGTATGATCAAGATCTTCATCGTCATGTACATGGCAATCTGCCTGTTCGGCTACGGACTTGACACCGAGTTGGAATTCTGGATCCTGGCGGTTTCTGTCGGTATCTGTCAGGGCGGCATCCAGGCACTGTCCCGTTCCTACTACGGAAAAATCATCCCGAAGGACGAATCCAGCGAATACTTCGGCTTCTTTGACGTATTCGGCAAGTTTGCGGACTTCTTCGGCCCGCTGATCATTTCCTTCTGTGCATACTTTTTCCACAACTCCAAATACGGTGTGCTGTCTCTGATCCTCCTCTTTGCGGTCGGACTGATCCTGATCACACTTTCTGAAAAACAACCGACTGCAGCTGAGTAAAGCAACAAAACAATAGAATGCACGCTCTGCGAGCATTCTATTGTCATGAATCAACAGCCACCGGAACGGTCCCAAAAGACGTTCCGATGGCTGTAAATTTTTCTCTATCCGTTGCCCTCAAACTGAGAGTATGTTAAAATAATTCAGATCATTCACAATCACAAAACCGGGGCGGTCTGCTGTTTTGCCCGTTCCGCAGTAAACCTGAGGGCAGCCGGAAAAGAGGCACAACACTTTTTTCACACCAGCTGCTCCGAAATGGAGAAAAGATTGAAAAATAACATTTTTCAATCGCGAGATTTGTGTCTGCGCGCCCTTGACACAAACTCGACATACGAAAAAAGCGTGCGCAGAAATGAGAGAAAAACATGGGAAAACAGAATCTTACCCTCATGACCGATCTATATGAGCTGACCATGATGCAGGGATATTTTCGCAACAAGGATCGTAACGAAACCGTTATCTTTGACGCATTTTACCGCAATAATCCGATGGATTCCGGTTATTCCATCTGTGCAGGCCTAGAGCAGGTAATCGATTATGTCAACAATCTACATTTTGAAGACGACGATATCGCTTATCTGCGCAGCCTTGGCATCTTCGGGGAAGATTTTCTGAAATATCTGCGTGACTTCCATTTTTCCGGTGATATTTACGCGATCCCGGAAGGCAGCATCATGTTTCCCAGAGAACCTATGATTAAGGTTATCGCGCCGATCATGGAAGCACAGCTTGTCGAAACCGCCATTTTAAATATCATCAACCATCAGAGCCTGATCGCGACAAAGACTTCCCGGGTCTGCTTCGCAGCCCGTGGAGACGGCATTATGGAATTCGGTCTGCGCCGCGCACAGGGTCCGGATGCCGGAACCCTCGGTGCAAGGGCTGCCATGATCGGCGGCTGTGTCGGCACGAGCAATGTTCTCGCAGGACAGCTTTTTGACGTTCCTGTCAAAGGCACACACGCCCACAGCTGGATCATGAGCTTTCCGGATGAGTACACTGCATTTAAAACCTATGCAGATATGTATCCTTCCGCCTGCATCCTGTTAGTCGATACCTACGACACCTTAAAATCCGGCGTTCCGAATGCGATCCGCGTGTTCACCGAGATGCGTGAGGCAGGTATTCCCCTCACCTTTTACGGCATCCGCTTAGACAGCGGCGACCTCGCCTATCTGTCCAAAAAAGCCCGGAAGATGCTCGATGAAGCCGGCTTTCCGGACGCTGTGATTTCTGCTTCCAACGATCTTGACGAATACCTGATTGACAGTTTGAAGGTACAGGGCTGTAAAATTACGTCCTGGGGCGTCGGCACTCATCTGATCACCAGCAAAGACTGGCCGTCCTTCGGCGGCGTTTATAAACTCGCTGCGATCCAGGATGCACAGAGCGGTGAATTTATCCCCAAGATCAAGCTTTCTGAGAATTCCGAAAAAATCACGAACCCGGGCAACAAGAAAATATACCGGATTTATGAAAAAGATACCGGAAAGATCAAGGCCGACCTGATCTGCCTTGTCGACGAAACCTACGATGAAAACGAACCCCTTGTCCTCTTTGACCCCAATGAACCCTGGAAAAAGACGAAGCTGTTGCCCGGTACTTATGAACTGCGTGAGCTGATGGTTCATGTCTTCGACCACGGTAACTGTATTTACCATTCCCCGAAGGTCATGGACATCCGCGATTACTGCCAGAAAGAACTGGAAACTCTCTGGGAAGAAACCCGCCGTCTGGTCAATCCCCACGGCGTTTATGTCGATCTTTCCCAGAAATTATATGATATGAAGATTAGCCTGCTCAACCAGATGAGTCAGGTATAAAAAAACCGATGGAGGAACCCATGCTGAAAATTATTACAGATTCCGCCTCCGATATGCCTCAGTATATTGTAGAGCGTTTTAATCTGCACGTCATTCCGACTCCTGTTGTTATCGACGGGGTAGATTATTTAGACGGTGCGACCATCCACACGAAAGAATTTTATGAAATTCTGGATGACGTCAGCCGCGATATCAAAACCTATCACATCAATCCCGCTATGTTTGAGGAAGCGTTCCGCCCCTATGCAGAACATAACGACAGCGTGATCTATCTATGCTTTTCCACCGGAATCGCAGGCACCTTTAATGCCGCTAACATCGCAAAGCAAAATATCCTTGAGGACTATCCGGATTTCGATCTGACCATCGTGGATTCCAAATCCGCTGCCATCGGCTTTGGCCTGATCGTATACAAGCTGCTGCTTTTACGGGAGGCCGGTGCAGACAAGGAAAAGCTGCTGCGCGCCGCTGATTTTTATGTCAACCATATCCGGCATGTTTTTACTGTCAGCACACTCCGTTATCTGATCAAGGGCGGCCGCCTTTCCAAATGGAAAGGAACTGCAGGAGAGCTGCTGGATATGAAGCCTGTTCTGATCGTTGACAAGGACGGCAGCCTGCAGGTATTAAAAACCATCCGCGGCCGCAAAAAATCCCTAAAAGCCCTGATCGAATATGCACAGGAAAACATTGCAGACCCGTCCCGTCAGATCATGGGCATCTGCCACGGGGAAGATCCCGATTCCCTGCAGTATACCAAAGACCTTCTGCTGCAGGCTGTTTCTCCAAAGGAGCTGGTAGAATCTACCATCGGCTGCGCCATCGGTGCACACACCGGACGAGGTATCATCGGCATCGTGTTCTTCGATGCGATGGATGACGAATTCGAGGTGTGAAGCCGCCAAGAACAGCTCTGCTGCAGCGCAATCCCGGTGCCATGCAGAACATTTCGGCGTATGACAACCGTATATATTGATATGATTTGACAAAAAATTATCCCCATATCCAATCCACTGTCTGAACAGGTATCCACATTTTGCGTGGCCTGTCAGCAGCGGCGGATATGGGGAGTTTTATTCAAAACAACAAAGTTCTTTATTTGAAAATTTTTTGCATCTCCATGTATCGTTTCAACAGAAATGTACAAAAATATGGAAATGTAATGATATCATCGCTGATCCCAATATTTCCAGTTGTAAATTTTATTCCATGTCTGATATCGGGATAAGTATCGCTTTTTATCAGTTGTGCCATCGATTTTGAACGATTGGTATTTGATTTTACTTCTACCGGAATCAGTTCATTGGAGCTACGGATAAAAAAATCCTCTTCCAATGTAGAATTTTCTTTCGAGTAATAGTATAGCCCATATCCCTGCTTTATAAATGCTTCCGCTGCAAAATTTTCATAAAGTGCTCCTTTATAGACACCCAGATTTTTATTTGCCCTCAGATCTACCTGTGCCTCATCATCCAGACTTGCTACCAGTAAGCCGGTATCCGAAATATATACTTTATATTTGTTTTCACAGACATTTCCTCTCAGAGGAAGTTCCGGAAATTGCAGACAATCGCATAAAGTGATCAAACCGGCATCTTTCAACCATTCTACACAGCCCATGTAATCTTTTGAACGGGCTCCTTTTACGATCCTGGAGTATTGGAACTTTTTATTTTCTTTCGCCAGCTGCGCCGGAATGGAGCGGTAAACGCTCAGAATTTTCGCTTTATCCAATCCTTCTGCATATTTTATAATATCGTTTTCGTAATCTGTCAAAAGCTGTCTCTGTAATTGCAGGGAACCTTCGAATGTTCCTTTTGCAATGTAATTGGAAACAATCGCAGGCATGCCACCCAAAATGCAATATTCCAGAAAAAGATTTGAAAAAGTGTTTTGTTCCGATGCTGAAAATGGTGTGCCGGAAAGCATGTGCTCAAGCATATCGGATATAACCTGTTCCTGATATCCTTTTGCCCATAGAAACTCTTCAAAATCCATAGAATACATCTGATAATCGGTTTTATAACCGACGCTGATGCTGGCGATTCGATGATATTGCACACCAAGCAGGGAGCCGGAACATATAACGTCATATTTGCCGTTTTCTTTGAAGAATTTGAGAGACGTAGCAATTTCCGGAAAGTCCTGGATTTCATCAAAAAAGAGTAAAGTTTCACCTGCATCGAAATGTTTGGAAGGATCGATTCTGCTGATCAGTTTCAAAATATTATCTGCCGAAAAGCCCTCGTCAATGATTGTTTTATAAGCCGGTTCTGTAATAAAGTTTATTTCAACTAAATTTTTATAATTTTCTTTTGCAAACTTTCGAATCGTTTCGGTTTTTCCGACCTGCCTTGCTCCTTTTATAATTAAAGGATACCGATCAGGATTTTTCTTCCAGTTTCTTAAAAAAGTATCTGTTTTTCGAATCAAATAACTCATAAGGTGTACCTCCGACCGTATCTTTATTTTATAGTATACACCATTTTACACTTTTATGAGCGTATTTTTTTCTAAAAATACATTTTTATGAGTGAATTATAATGATAAGATTACATTCTTATGAGTACGAACTTCCCATATCCAAACCACTGCCTGAACAGGTATCCACATTTTGCGTGGTCTGTCAGCAGCGGCGGATATGGGGATTTTTTATTCCGCAATAGCGGTCATTATTGGAAAAAATTCTGCTTTTCCATGTCCCGTTTATCCGATCTCCACCGGTGTACCATGGTTTAATCTGGATTCTTCCGCCGCGAACGCAACCAGATGGCTGTTGATCGACTGCTCCAGCGAGGTGATACCCTGCGGTTCCTTGCCGGTCGTGATCATTTCCAAAAATTCCAGAACCATTCTGACGTCACCGCCGCCATGTCCGCTGAAATCCGTCGCAAGCTTCGTCACATCAATCACCTCTCTCGGCTGTCCAAACAGTCCGATTTCGATAATATTTTTTGTCATATCCGCTGTGATATCGCCTTTTGTTCCCATGATCTTACAGTAACGGGAAGCGCCGTCACTCGTAAATCCGCTCATGGAAAAGCTGATGTTGCTGCCGTCGGTGTTTTCAATATTTGTGATCTGATGATCTACAACGTTGTTGTCGCAATGGAATACACAGCGTCCGTAAGGTCCTGTCTTGATCGCTTCATAGATGCTTTCCTCTGTCGGATGAATTGCCAGAACGTCAACCGGCCATTCGGTGTTGCCCTGTGCGATGCCGGTACGCTTGTTGGTGATATAAATTTTTTCCGCGTCAAACGGACAGTTTTCTTTTGCCTTACAGCCGTCCATGCAGCGAAGCGCAGCACCCTCCGGTGCGCAAGCTTCCTTGAAGAAATAAGTATCTCCCATCGAGGATACGCGCTTGGGCGTCTTGTCCGCCAACCACAGATACAGGTCGAAATCGTGACAGGTCTTCTGCAGACACATGGGGCTGGTCGTATTGCTGTTTCTCCAGTTGCCGCGTACGAAGCTGTGGGCCTGATGCCAGTAGCCGACGTTCTCGATGGCCTGAATCGTTACAACATCGCCAATGATTCCCTCAGAAATGATCTCCTTGATCTTCGAGAAAAAGGGCGTATAGCGCAGCACATGACAGACTACGATTTTTCTGTCATACTTACGGGACGCTTCCAACAGCTTATTGCAGTCCTCTGCACTGGGAGAAATCGGTTTTTCCATCAGGATATGATAGCCTTTTTCCAGCGCCACCAACGCTTCCCGGACATGATCCTGATCCTGAGTGCAGATAAAAATCGCATCTGCCAGCTTCGGCTGCGCCAGAAGCTCTTCCGCACTCGTAAAGCAGCGCTCCTTCGGTACGTTGTACTCTTTTGCAGCTTCCTCTACACAGGCAGGATTGATGTCCGCCAGTGCTGTAATCTCCATTAAATCCGGATATTGTTTGGCAATCGGCGCATAAGTTACTCTTCCGCGGCTTCCAAGGCCGACAATTGCAACGGTTGTTTTCATGGCGTTTTCCCCTTTTCCTTTTGTGTTTGTTTTCCAAAACCAAATGACACCGTCGGCGTCGCCTGGTTTTGGTGCGTCAATACAGTATAACATTTTTTATTCGTAAAGAGAATCTAACGTAAGCAATAAAGCATCTTCCTCTCCTCTTTTTATTTAAAACATTTTTATTCAAATCATTTTTAATAAAATTGATCTGAATAAAATAGGTCATAGAAAAGACTTTCTTACAACTCATTTTCATCCAAAAAACCCGCGGCATCCTGACATCAAACCTCAGGAATCGCCACGGGTTTCTTCTTTTTATCTTCTACAGGACACGCCTGACAAACGCTCCCTCAGGCATCTGGTATCGTAACGGTTTACTTCAGTCCTGTTTCTTCACAGTATGTCTGCCACTGTGCTGCCCAGCCTTCTCTTGCGCTGTCCAGCCCTGCTGCCTTTACTTTCTCCCGGAAGGTTTCAACAGCTGCATCCACGTCGTCTACCAGACCGTTCTGCAGAGGACGCAGATATTCGCTTACTACATCATCGATTGCTGCCTTTTCTGCAGAATATGCGCTGTAATCCTCAGAAAAACCGCTATAAGGATCTACACTCGGCATACCTTTTTCTTCACAAATCTTTCCATAATTGTCAAACATCTCCTGCAGCAGCTTTCCGCCTTCGCCGTTGGGCAGCTTGTACTCCGGATTTCTTAAGGACCATGCATTTAAGCCTTCATAACCGAAGTCAGAGTTCAGACTTTGATACAGGCCATCCGAGGTTACCTCATAATCCTCGCCCTCGATGCCATACTGAGTCAGCAGGTTCAAGTCCTTATCGGTTGCCAGAAGCTCGAGAACCTTCATCGCTCTTTCCGGATTTTTGCAGTCTTTGGTAATTGCAGTTGCATCTGCAGTAGGGGTTGTGGACCATACCTTACCAGCAGCTTCACCAAATGCAAAATATGCTGTTTTCCAATCCGGGTGATCTGCTTTCCATGTTTCTACACGGGTTGCGTATTTGTTCGGGTTCATACCGAAAACTAAGGCTACACACTGACCGTTATCGTACTGTTCGCCTGCATCTGTTGTGTTGGAAAGAATACTTCTGGACCAGTAACCCTTATCCGCCCAATCCTTCATCAGCTTCATATCCTCTACGAACTCGTCAGAGAACCAGTAATCCTCAACTTTCGTCGGGTCTGCCATTTTCACACGCTGACCATATCCGTTCTCGATTCCCACAACCGGATCATCCTCATATGCTAAAATACCCTGGGGATTCTGCGTAATCAGTCCCTGGCTGGGATCCTTTTCCTGAATGCCCTTTAAGTATGCTTCCAGATTTTCGATGGAATCCGGCACTGGAAGATCATATTTTTCTCTCAGATCTTCGCGGTACTCAATTCCTCCGGGTGTGTACTGCTTCCAAAGGCATGGAATGGTCATGATCTTTCCGTTTACACGACAGCCCTCCAGCGCTGCGGGGTCGATCTGAGCTTTATAATCAGGAGATACCTGATCCAGCAGATCATCCAGCGGTAAAAATGCACCGCTCTGTGCCAGCTGTCCGAAATTATTCCAGCTTGCGGTATAGATTAAATCTACACCGCCGGTGGTCAGCTGCAGCTTGTATTTTTCACCCCAGTCTGTCCATGTAGAAAACTGAAAATCTACGGTTGCATTTGCCTTTTCCAGCAGGATCTCATTGATCTTATCCTCTACGCGATCCAGCCCTGCCGGTGCGTCACCAAGCAGATAAAATACCAGGTCAACCCGTTCGGAATAATCCAGCTCCTTTGCCTGTGCTGTGGTTTCCGTCTCTTTTGTGGCAGCCTCTTCACTCTGCACTGCAGCCATAGTTTCCTCGTAGCTTTCCCCAAGCTGACTGTCTGCAGTCTGCTTATTGCCGCAGCCCGCCAACATCGTAGCGGTCATTGCCGCTGTCAATAGTACACTTACAACTTTTTTACGCATATGTTTCCTCCCTTTCCTGCGTTTCCGTATGATCTACGGCATTCCTCTTCTTTCTGAATTTTTATATCTATAAAAACGGATGCTCCGTTTCTATATACAGCTTCTCAGCCTTTTACCGCACCGACTGTAATGCCGGATACGAAATACCGCTGTACGAACGGATAGAATAACAGCACCGGTCCGGTTACGATGACCGCCATCGCCATTTTCATCGACTGCCCCGGCATGCTCTCGATCTGTGCCGTTGCTCCGGCTGCAAGATCCTTTAATGCGGTCGTAGAGCTCAGCATATTATAGAGATAAAACTGCAGCTCATAGGTATTGGCATTTGTGGAAAACAGGGACGACCGATACCAGTCATTCCAGTAGCCAAGCGCCAGGAACAATCCCACTGTTGCAAGACCGGGCTTTAATACCGGCAGGACGATTTTGATAAAGATCGTAAAGGGTCCCGCTCCATCGATTTTGGCAGATTCCGCAATCGCATCCGGCACGCTGCTCTGAATAAATGTCCGCATCAGGATCACAAGAAATGAGCTCGTGATGCCGGGAAACCAGATAACAAATGCCGTTCCCTTTAAATTCAGGACATTCGCATACAGCAGATACCACGGAATCATACCGCCGCCGAAGATCGTTGTAAAATACATCATAAAGGTCACAATGTTGCGGTACTTGAACTCCTTGCGGGACACAACATAGGCTGTCATTGTCGTCATAAACAGACCGACTGCCGTACCGACAACTGTGTAATAAATCGTCATTTTATATGCCTGCAGAATAGACGCAGGATTTTTAAAAATGACCTTGTAGGCCTCCAGGGAAAAAACCTTCGGCCACAGGCTATAGCCCTCCCTCATGATCACTCCGTTATCCGTAAACGAACCGGATACTACCAGTAAAAACGGCAGCACACAGACAATCGAGACAATGGCGACCAGGGAATATGCCAGTATGTTGAATACAATATTGCTTGTGGAAGGTTTGATCTTACTTCCTGTCTTTACTTTTTGCATTTTTTCCTCTCCCTTAAAATAATGCGTACTCAGAATCTTTTTTCTTAATCGCCCAGTTCGTCACCATAACGACCACAAATCCGAAGATCGACTGGAAGAGACCCGCTGCGGAACCAAGGCCGATGCTCAGCGGCTGTCCGACCGTAATCCGATATACATAAGTGTCCAGAATGTCTGTCACGTCATACAAAAGTCCGTTGTTTCCGACGGTCTGATAAAACAGTTCAAAATTACCTTTCATGATGCTGCCCAGAGAGTAGATCAGCAGGATAATAAATGTTGGCTTGATCTGCGGCAGCGTAATGTAACGGATTCTCTTGAAAATATTCGCACCGTCTACTTTTGCCGCTTCATACAGCTCGTTATCAATGCCCATGATCGTCGCCAGATAAATAACCATACCGTAGCCGACGGATTTCCACATGTAAAACAGGATGATCAGAAACGGCCAGTACACCGGTGTGTTGTAAAAATCGATCGCCGTCCCTCCCGAGGAACGAATCATGTTATTGATCGCACCATACTGATATTCCATCAGGCTGTAGACCATGACCTTTAACATAACGTAGGATACGAAGTATGGCATAAACATCAGCGTCTGTCCGGTCTTCTTAAACCATTTTACCGTCAGCTGGCTGATCAGGATCGCAAAGAAGATCTGAAGCACATTTCCAAGCCCGATAAAGACTACGTTATATAAAACCGTATTACGGATCAGTCTGCCCATCTGGGACTGGAACAGAAATTCGAAGTTTTTCAGTCCTACAAAGGGGCTTGCCCACAGACCGTCTGAAAAATTAAAGTTCACAAATGCAAAGTAAATACCGATCATCGGCAGGTAGGAATTGATCAGAAAGAACACACACAGCGGGATCAGCATCAGAAACAGTACCCAGTTTTTCTGAAATTCTTTGATCAGCCCGTGTTCATGGCAGCGGATTCTCTCCTTCGCCTCCATCCGCTTGATCAATCCATAGGCTACAAGCGCCAATATCAGTTCAACTGCCAGGATCCACGATCCGGAAAAGCCCTTCATTTTCACCACATTGTTGGAATACAGGACAAAACCGTAAGAGCCAAACACCAGAAGTGCTGTCAGAAGTGTTGAGGCCTTTCCGATCACATAAGTATGAAGCTCTCCCTTCCCGTCGTCCCCTTTGCTGTTGCGAAAGACCTTCCAGATATACAGAAGCTCCAGATACCAGGTTGCAGCCAGCAGGATCAACAGCAGCATTGCATACAATCCGAAAACACCTTTTCCGGAATTTTTTACAAATCCCAGCAGGGAAAAAATACTGTAGCTCGAATATAGGCTGCCTGCTGCTTCTCTTGTAATCCCCAGCTTAGCAAAAAGCTTTGGAATATTTACCAGCTGGATCCAGTCCATAAAGGGTAGGGACAGAACAAGCATCAGTCCATTCATCAGTGCCGTCACCAGCAGCCCTGTTTTTCTCCCCGTTTTTTCCTGTTCCAGACATGTATCCAACGTCAGAAGCATATTCTTTGGTTTCATAATTTCCTCTCTCTTCTCCTTTTTTATTTCCCGCAATGAAAACCTTTCGGTAAAAGATCCCCGTCTGTCACGCGTTTTCCCAAAATGCTCACTACTTTTTTGCACCTATTCGATCTTCCCTTTTTATCTGCAAAAAAGCTTCTGCCGGAGGGCAGTGTAGTAACATTGCTGTCATTTTTTATCTTTTTGTTGCTTTCCTTATGCACTTTACTCATTCATCATAATCTCCGCCTCCGTTTTTCACTATACAAAAAGCTTGCGTATATGTATAAAAAAGTGCTATCATCATCTTACAATAACTCAAACCAGAAATGAGGTCAGAAATGCTGGAAAATTATGTTGCCCTATCCATAACGAATATTTTAGCCATGCTGCTATTAGCTTTTGTTGTCGGCAGAAACAACCTTCTGGACCGTAAAATGAAGCTTTTTTTTTCCACTGCCATTTTTTGCACGATACTTGTCATCCTTGCGGAAATCGGAATCTCTGTTTTTGGACAACCGGTTGCCTCTTTTAGTCTCCCGAATATGTTTTTTAATGTGCTCGGCTTTTCACTTTCTCCATTTATTACCATTTCTCTTGCATTTGTTTTTAACCATAAAAATTACAGAAATATATTTTACCTGTTCCTTCCAGCTGTTGCCAACATGCTTTTGGCTATGCTCTCGCCAAAATTCGGTCTGATATTTTCCATTTCTCAGCAAAATGAATATTTCCGCGGACCTTGTTTTTTTGTTTATGTTGCCGCTTATATCTGGAGCATGACCATACTTTTTAAAGAAACCTTATACATCGCCAAGCGTTATCAAAACAAAGATTGCTTTGCACTGCTATTGCTGTTTTTGTTCATTCTTGGAGGAACCTCTATACAGGTTCTGTTTCCATCCATCCATACAACCTGGTCCTGCGTTTCCTTATCCCTCATCCTTTATTATGCGTTTTTTTGTGAGTTGAAAGAGAAGCACGATATCCTGACCGGTCTGTTTAACCGCCGCGCCTATGAATATGAAATCCAGCATCTGGAGTCCCTGGGTTATGGGGCGATTATATTCTTTGATGTGGATGATTTCAAAAAAATCAATGACCAATTTGGGCACCAGTATGGAGACCAGTGTCTCAGCACGATTGCCGGTTTGATACTGAAGTCTTTTTCAGGCATCGGATTTTGTTACAGGATCGGCGGCGACGAATTTGGTGTATTATCTGATAAAGCAGATGAAATTGATATTTTAAATGCAATCAGCCTTTTTATAAATAATTTAAATTCCAGCCGGGAGCAGGACTGCAATCTTCCTCTGGTTTCTATGGGATACAGCATTTATCATAAATCTGAGAGCAGCATAGCGCAAGCGATTTCAGAAGCGGATGCCCAGTTATATCGATACAAAAAACTACACAAACAAGAAACAAAAGAACCGGGCAAAACCAATTGTAACTTTTCCCGCTCTTTGACAGAAAGGACACCACATTGATTACCAAACGCGACCTTTATGAAATCCACTCTGAAAAGATCTGCCCCTACACAGGCATGGCTTCTCCGGAATTTGCCCCGCTTTCCGCCGGGATCAGCTACCGCGATCCTTATTACCACATCCGGCGCTTCAACGGAGATCATTATGTGTTTGAATGCGTGCTGCAGGGAACCGGCTATGTGGAATTTAATGGCACCTTAACCAGGCTCACGGCAGGGGATGCCTACATTCTGCATCCCTGTACGTTTCATCATTATTATTCCGACCATAATGATCCCTGGGTAAAGATCTGGTTCAACGGTCAGGGAAACCTGATCAGTCATCTGCTCAGTGATTATCAGCTCGGCTTCAACTGCTGCGTCCGGAATTTCTGGAAAAGCGATTACCTGATGCAGATCCTTCAGAAGCTGGAAAAAGAGCCCTCGCTCAACAAAAACGAGCTGGCCCTTTTACTCCATCAGCATATCATTCAGTTTTCCGAGCAGCTAAACGGACTGCAGACCGATACCTCTGCCCCCCAGATCATGAAAACCTACATCGAGCAGAATCTGACTGCACCGCTCAACATCGCAAATATCGCTGCACAGGTACATCTTTCCAATTCCCGTGCGATTCATCTGTTTAAAGAAACCTTTCATATGACACCCTATCATTATTACTTGTCCCGAAAGCTGGCAATTGCACAGGATCTTCTGCGCTCTACGGAAATGTCCATTCAGGAAATATCCGACCTGCTGAGCTTCCCGGATTACCGACACTTCACCAGCCTCTTTAAGCGCTGGACCGGCGTGACGCCCAGCTGGTTTCGAAATGACTTGTCCACGCGCGACGATTATGTCAAGCCGCTTCCCCCTACGTAAACGGGCGAACGCCCTGTCATTCCATCACAAAATCCACATGCACGCACTCTGACAGCGGATGTTCTACCACAAGCTCTGCCACATCGCTGTCCGGTGCTGCGCCTGCTGTCCCGAATACCTTCGCCTCCTTTGATTTCAAGATTCTCTCAAAAGTCTGTTTTCTCCCATTGATCAACACCTGTTTTACCCGTTCTCCCAAAAGCTCATGACACCGGATCCGCAATGTCCGCCTTTTACCTGCAAACCTGCCCTCAAAGTCTCCCTCCGCGTTTGAAATGCTAAGTCCATATGCCTTTTGATTTCCATCATAGGAGGTATGATAATAGGTCTTGCGATATTTTCCGTTTTTGTAGGCATCCGTCTCACGGTCATCCTCATACAGAAATCCGTCTTGCAAACATTCTTTACAGGGATAATAATCCATCGTCAAAAGCTCCCAGCTCTGCTCCCTGACACAGGCAGTATCCTCCGCCAGGATCAAAACCGCTCCCAGCCGGATATAAAGTTCCAGTTGCTCTGACTGATTTTTCAGCTTCCTGCAGCGTTTTCCCTGATATACCTTTCCTGTCCACGGATACAGCCACAATCCCTCCGGCAGGTAGATTTCAGACTTTTCTTTTTCCGGCACAACAAGCAGATCTCCGATCATAAACTCCTGCAAATATAGCAGCACCTTTTTATCCTGGGGATATTCCCAGTCCAGGCGGCGGCAGATCGGCATGCCGTTCTCCCAGCTTTCATACACGTTTCTGTACAGCATCGGCAACAGACTGCCGTTTCCTGGTTTTCGAAGCATCTGTTTTAAATTTGTCTCTCTCTGGCACTCCGTCATTTCCAGATAATCCAGATAGGGCAATTCTTTTTTTCTGTCCTGAAAATATCTCTCAGGGTTCTTCAGGATCTCTGTATCCAATCCATTAGCAGGTGTTTCTGCCTCACTTTTTCCATCTGATGCCGCTTTGAGTAATCTCAGTGGCTGCTTCAAACAAGGCTCAATTTTTTGATCCTCCAATACAGCCTCCCGGAGCATATCTGCCCTTCCGGTCAGACAGACATACGTTTCCCGGAGCTTTCTTGCATCTTTTTTGCACACCAGAAGATAAAGATCCTCCGCATCCCATTGCAGGATATTTTTTTTCTTTTCAGAAGTGCTGCAGTTTTTTTCCGGCAGCAAAATTCTTGGTACGTCCAGCAGCGGATAAATCCATGGAGTCTGTGCCGGAGCCGGAAGCTTTCCGTTTATTTTTACTCTTTCGTACTGATAAACGCATTTGCCCTCTCTAAAAATCTGAAGCCCCCTCAGTCCTTCTTTCGGATTCGGCAAAACAAGAAGAAGGTCTCCCAGCAAAAACCGCTGCGGACGGCTGTGTTCCTGAGCTGCCTCTTCTCTTACCACCAAGCTTTGCTGCCTGCCCTGATTTTCCCGGGATCTGCTTTGACTTTCCGGCAGTCTCTTTCCTGCCTTTTCAAACGCTCCCCTGTCCGGAATCCAAAGCGTATTCCGATCCGTGAAATATGCCCCATATCTGACTTCCAGCCGAAGTACCTCTTCTGACAAAAACTGAATCCGCACATTATCATAGATCAACTCGCGCATATCATCCTCCCGCAGTCTGCTTTTCGATGCACAGACTTCACCCTTTGAATCCTGTCTTTATTATAAAGAGGAGCAACACGGTTTTCGAGGAAGATTAGGCGCATATATGTGTAAAAAAGTGGTATTTCGGAGAAAGCCCAATCACAGATATGGAAATCTACCAGATCACAGATCTTGGAACTACATCACGTACATTCATTGTTCCATCAGCCACGCCCGCTCTTTTTCTTTTTCCTCCAGCGCTGCCGCGTAGCCTTTGATAATCTTCTGCAGTTTCTGCACGCTGTTAATGCTGCCGCTCTTTCCCTCCGGCTGATCCAGCCAGTGCTTCTGCTGTTGGGGCGTGTAAATATTTTCCCGGGTGTTTTCCCCGATTTCCAGCCAAACCCCCTGGACACGCACCGCGTTGTTCTCAACGTCCAGGTATTCGTCCATTTGTATCAGCGGATGTGTTTCGAAAACCGTAATTTCCCCACAACAACTTCTGCCAGCGGCATTGTCCACACCCGTCCCGGCATCTCCTGCTCTATATGTCCGCTTCACCGTCACGCCATTTTCCGTCAGCCCAACTTCCAGCCACTCCGTTCCTTCCGGACGATGCCAGATCTTATCCAGAATGAGATCGATCGGTTTTAAAATCAAAAAGGTCAGGATAATCGCAATCGTACTGGAAATTTCCCCGATTCCATCGTTCTGGCAAATGATCTGAAACCAGATCGGATCGCTCTCACGAATCAGCCACACTCTTCCGACAACCCAAAGCACTGTCAGCAGATCGATTCCAATTGTTACTGCAGCCATTGGCATCAGAACTTTTCCTTTTTTGATGCCCCATTCTGCATACTTTTTTCTCTGTTCTTCCGTAAATCGTATCGGCAGTTCATATTTTTCGTACATACTGTTTCCCCAATCCCGTATTCTGTACTGTCAGCTGTTCCTGTGTCTCCCGCCAGCTGTCCGCATAATCGCCGCATAAACCAACGCCTACGCCTGCTTTTTCTCCACGCGCTTTTCGCACCACGCCTGCAGTCCACATTCACTGCATTTCGCTTTTCTTGCGGTACAAATGCTCCTGCCGTGATAAATCAGCTGAAAATTGATCCGGTTCCAGTGATCTTTTGGAAGCACCCGCATCAGCTCCTGTTCCGTCTCAACCGGATTTTTGCCGTTCGCCCAGCCGAGCCGATGCGAAATCCGAAACACATGCGTGTCCACAGTCACGCCCGGAATCCCATATGCATCCGCCAGAAAGAGTGTTGCGGTCTTTCTTCCGACTCCCGCCAGCTTTACCAGCTCTTCGATCGTCGTCGGCACTTCGCCGCCATATTGTTCTGCAAGCTGCATACAACAGGATTTAACATGCTTTGCCTTACTTTTATACAAGCCAACCGACTTGATTTCTTCCCCGATTTCCTCTTCTGTCGCCTGTGCGATCTCCTGCACGGTTGGAAAACGACCATACAGCTTCGGAAGGACTTCATCCACCTGCTTGTCCGTGCTCTGCGCGCTCAGCATGATCGCAACAAGCAGCTGCCAGTGCACCTGATGAAAAAATCCCTCTTTCTCCACACCGTAGGTCTGATCCAACCAGTCCAGTTCTTCCCGCAGATGCGGTACTTTTGCTATTTTATCCATTTTGTTTTCCTCAGCAGTTTACCCGCTCCCTTCATGATTTCTGACAGTCAGATTTTCATGTGAGCAGGAATCTGCCTGTCAAAAGTTACGAGCAAACTATAATCCGTTCCAGAATCCGCACAACCTCTCGCAATCCCTCTTCATCTTCCGCCGAAAATCTGCCAACCTCCGGGCTGTCAATATCCAGCACACCGATTACCTCTCCGTTTTTGTGCAGTGGAAGCACAATTTCCGACCGGGATGCCGCGTCGCACGCAATATGTCCGGGAAACGCATGCACGTCCTCGACCCGCTGTACGCTGTCCGTCTGCAGCGCTGTCCCGCAGACGCCGTTTCCCTCTGCAATCCGCACGCACGCTGTTTTTCCCTGAAAAGGTCCCAGCCACAGCACATGATTGTCCGTCAGGTAAAAGCCTGCCCAGTTCAGGCGATCCAGCCTTTCATATAAAAGCGCTGCCGCATTTGCAAGGTTGCTGACCATCGGCCACTCTGCATCCACCAGCGCCGCCAACTGCTCTGTCAGCTCCTGATATTGTTGTGTCATATCACATCTCCCCATTCCGCAGGTGTTTTGCGTTTCTCAAATATTGTACATGTCAATTTTGAAAAAATCCATGTATCTTTTTTCTATAACTCCATCATCCAACTTAGCAAACATTCTACAAGACTTTCCAATACCCATTCCGTTTTCCATTCATACGAACTATCTTTTCTTCTTTCACTAATTTTTTTATAATCCGTTGAACAGTACTTACAGAAGCACCTACATCTTCCGCTAATTCTTTCTGTTTAATTCTTGGCGAATATAGTATTTTCTTTATTACTTTTATTTCCATTTCTGTTCTGCCAGAATTCAAAACCTCATTCAAAACTTCATTCAAAACTTCATTTTTTTCGTTCAAAACTTCATTCTTAAAGTTAAGATTTTTCAGGATAACTCTAAATTCCGTTGCATTTGAATAAAAAACAGGCTTTTTGTCTTCCGTATAGTTCGGTTCTACTTCATATGCCTGCATAATCTTTTTAAAACCGCTTCCTCTTCGTTCCATATAATCAAGTCGACTAAAAATATCTACAACCACTGGATTTCTGCGCTTTGATAGAACGTTACCAATATCCCTGTCCTGAATAAGCGTCCCATCATACATTCCACCGGGGGAATATATTTCCAAACGGTCATCAAAAATATCAATATGAACTTCGCTTCCCATATCTAAATAATCACGATGTACTAATCCATTCACTAATCCTTCAAAAATACTTCTCTCTGGATATTCCGGATATTCTACTCTCCGATCAGACTCTTTTTTCCACATTTTCTTTGAATTTCTTCGCGCAAAATTCATGCCCTCTTCCAAAAGCAGGATAAGACTGCCTGTATATTCTTCATCATCCAGTGCATCAATAACTCCTGATGCTTTGTCAATACCATTCCATCTGGTGCAAAATAATCTCGAACAATAAACAGGAGATTCATCCGCAAACTAAGCTCCTGCATTCGTTAACATACCATTCCTGTCAATAATACCAAATAATTCAAAATCTTTGATTTCCATACTTTTCTTCGTCTGTTTATAATATGCTGCCTTTAACTTGGAAAAAGAATAATCATCAAAATTATAATCCGTAACGAGACTATCATAAGTTCTGTTCTTTCCCCGTAAAACCAGTCTCTTTAAATCCATCGCAGCCGCAATTACACTTTCATTGCCGATTCGAACAAAAGCCGTATAATTACCTTCTCCTACATAATAGTAAGGAGTCTCACCGCCCCGATATACCTCCAGTGTTATAATCTTCTTGCCATCTATTTCGTGTGCTTTTAGCAGAACTTCTGGAATTGGATCCATTTTTGTCTTTATCTGCTCACTAATAACTTCCATAGCTTTCTTTGCATCGTCAACTCCCACCACAGAATCATTATCGGCAATGCCAAAAATTAGCACACCACCAACGCCATTAGCAAAAGCACTTACACTTTTCAGCCAACTTTTCGGCTTTTTTATCTCCAGCATCGCTTTTTGTCATATTCGGTTGCTTCACCGATCAGTTGTTCTAATTTCATAAACACCCCTTATAAATATTTTACCTTTTACAAGTGCCCAACACTACTTCTAATTATTTTATCATAGGGCTATTTACAAGTAAACTTTACCATTCTATCGTTCCTTTAATATGTGCGATAAAATATATTCAAAAAGGCAAAAATCAGTATTATCTACTAATTTTTGCCTCCTGTTCCTTCTTTGCCTTAGCTATTTCGGGTTCTGCTGCTTTTATTCTCAGTCGTCGTATCCGTTCGGATTCATCGACTGCCATCTCCAGGAATCCTCGCACATCTCTTTGATGCCGTATTCTGCTTTCCAGCCAAGCTCTCTTTCTGCCTTGCTCGCATCGGAGTAGCAGGTTGCGATATCGCCTGCGCGGCGGGGCTTGATCACATACGGGATCTTCACGCCGGTAGCAGCCTCGAAGTTTTTCACGATATCCAGCACGCTGTAGCCGTGTCCGGTTCCCAGGTTGTAAATGTTCAGACCGGAATGATCCTCCAGCTTCTTGAGGGCTTTTACATGGCCTTTTGCAAGGTCAACGACATGAATGTAGTCTCTGACGCCGGTTCCGTCCGGAGTGTCGTAATCGTCACCAAAAACACCCAGCTCTTTCAGCTTGCCGACTGCAACCTGTGTGATGTAAGGCATCAGATTGTTCGGAATACCATTGGGATTTTCACCGATCAGACCGCTCTTGTGAGCACCGATTGGGTTGAAATAACGCAGCAGAACAACGTTCCATTCCGGATCTGCTTTCTGGATATCTGTCAGAACCTGTTCCAGCATGGATTTTGTCCAACCGTAGGGGTTTGTGCACTGTCCCTTCGGGCATTCCTCGGTGATCGGAATCATCGCAGGATCGCCGTACACGGTTGCAGAAGAGGAAAAAATGATATTCTTCACATTGTGCTTGCGCATTACATCAACCAGTGTCAGAGTGCCTGCAATATTATTTTCATAGTATTCCCAGGGCTTCTGTACGGATTCACCGACTGCCTTTAAGCCTGCGAAATGAATGCAGGAATCGATTTTTTCTTTTGCAAAAACTTCATTCAGGCCTTCTCTGTCGAGAATGTCCACTTTGTAAAAAGGAACCTTCTTTCCTGTGATCTTTTCTACACGTTCCAGGGATTTCTCGCTGGAATTTGCCAGATTATCTACTACAACGACATCATATCCTGCATTCTGTAATTCAATAACGGTATGACTGCCGATAAATCCGGCGCCGCCTGTAACTAAAATTGCCATGTTTCGTTTCCTCCATTCTTTTGCTGACTTTTCTTATTGTTTTACCACAGAACATCAGGATAAACACCGGCATCCTTTAACTTCTGGATCGACTCCATCACAAACGGTTTGTCTTCCTTATAGGTAACGCCAAACCATTTGTCAGCAGAATGAAGCACCTCAACGGTTGCTTTTCCAGCCTTTAACAGCTTATCTACCTCGATCGGCAAAAAGCACTCGGATTTGAGCGGATTCTTTTCAACCTCTTCTGCAAAGAAACGATCCACTGCATTCTGCAGCTCGTTGATAATGCTGGGAGAAAATGCCCACATGTTCATGGAAACCGGAGTCTTTAATCCTACCGGAATCCAGGTCTTACCATCATCCTCTGTGTATGCCGCGCCATCCTCGGTCTTCACGATCTTGGTGCGCTCTGCAATCTCCTGCAGATAGCCGTTTTCGTCGGTTACGCAAATACCTCTTGCAACGGAACCGTTGTCTGTCAAAGTGTTGCCCAGCTGATAGCCAACCATCGCGTAACGATATTTTTCATCGTCGTGATGTGTGGTCAGGAAACGGTACAGCTCTTCAAAAGCGCTTCTTCCATAATAGTCATCTGCATTGATCACTGCGAAAGGCTCATTCACTACGCCCTTGCAGCACAGGATTGCATGTGCGGTTCCCCAGGGCTTTACGCGGCCTTCCGGAATCTGAAATCCTTCCGGAACCTTCGTCAGCTCCTGGAATACATACTCTACAGGAATATGTTTGCTGACTGCATTGCCGATGCACTCTCTGAAATCCTGCTCATGCTCTCTTTTAATGATGAAAACGACCTTGCCGAATCCCGCTCTGACTGCATCATAGATCGAGAAATCAATGATCTTATGCCCCTTGTCATCTACAGGATCAATCTGCTTTAAGCCGCCGTAACGGCTTCCCATTCCTGCTGCCAGAATTACTAATGTCGGTTTTTCCATTTGTTCCCTCCTATTGTAACATAAGCCCCCGCAGCTGCAATTCTTCCATGTTGCAAAGACCTGTCAAAATGTTATACGGCTATTTGAGTGATATCTGCACGAAAAGCCGCTCTTTCTACTTATTATATCATGCTGTATCTCAAACTGCAAACCGGTAGCACTGGTGTTTCTCTATACGTTATAAAATCCCGTTACAGTTCACTCGTACCCTTCTGCGTTCAGATTCCGTGCTTGCACGAAAA